>Ga0209013_10004804_pt1 | contig 11775 bp, 7 predicted proteins | sample Cruoilmetagenom2_FD_187291 | JGI IMG/M metagenome (GOLD analysis project Ga0209013, IMG submission 187291) | Oil polluted marine microbial communities from Coal Oil Point, Santa Barbara, California, USA - Sample 2 (SPAdes) (version 2) | ecosystem: Environmental > Aquatic > Marine > Oil seeps ...
AGCCCCAGGGCGCCGGCTTGCTCTCGAGCCCGAAGTCCAGTCCAATCGTTGAGGTGTCGGTGTTACCGCTGGTCGCGACCCACGCCAGACCGAGCGACCCTATCCACTTCGGCTCCTCTTCTTCCTCTTCGGCCTCCGCCTCCTGGGCAAAAACCGGAGCCGCACCAAGGACGCAGATCACACCAAATATCAAAATCAACCGCTTCATAGAAAGAATCCTCCCAATCAGTCAACGTTTTTCCCATGCATCTATTCCGCGGCGGAAGACCGCCGGCGGTGTCGGACCCGGATGTGCCTTAATCTAGCAGAGAACGGCGAATCATCAAGATCACTTCTCGTTCAGCGCTATACTTTTGACGTGCCCATCGAAAGTTCAATATTGGACGAAATGCCGTGAAGCCGAGCAGGGTCTTCGTTGCCACCGAGAGCGCCGGTCCGCGCGCCCGCCTGGTGGCGGTCTTGGTGGCGGTGGCGGCCGGGTTGGCGGTCGTCGTTATCCAAAACGCTGTCAACTGGCAAGGCGACCGTGCCGAGTACCTCCTGCTGGCCGGCTTCAACGCATTTTTGGCATCCCTCGCAACCTGGTTCTTTCACATTCGCTGGCGGCTTCTCGGCGACACGTTTGACCGCCATGTGCGGAATGTATTCTTACCGATCGCGTGCCATTTCATCCTGCTGCTCGCGCTCGAGGCTCTCCTGAAATCAAAGGATCTGGCCGATGCTTTTGTTGATTTTTCGTGGGTCGTCTCGCAGACCCTGGCCGCAGCAGTCCTCCTTTTTACGTTCCGCGGCGGGAGGGAGCACGGTTCCGGCCGCCGCGCCCTGCGTACCTCCGCGGCATTGCTGTTCGCGGTTACGGTGTGGGCAGTCTTCGCCTATCTGAGCAACCACGGTCTGGTAACCGGCATCGGTCCTCTCGAGGCGGGGCTGGCGAGCGTCTTTCTCCTCGCCGGCGTGATTCCCATGCTGGGCGGCCGCGAACAGCGTCAACCTCGCGAGGTGTGGCTCAGCGTCTCCTTCCTCCTCGCCGCCATCGCCCACATGAATCTCGCCTGGTCGCGGCAGATCTACGATTCTCCCTTTATGTGGGGCTTCGTACTGCTCGGTTTCAGCCTCGCCACGCCGACGGTTGGTGCAGTCTTCGAGAATGTCACGCTGCTCGAATCGCAGACTGCCCTTTCCGATCATGCCAAGCGCCTCCGGCACAGGATGGAGATTCTGCTCAACACCTTGCCTGTCCTGGTCATGTCGGTCGATCGTAACCGCCAAGTCCGCTATGCTAACCGCGCCGCGAGTAACCTGTTTTCCGGGCCGCAAAACGCTGGCGAAACCGACCACGGTTCGACCTGGCTGGATCGCATCCACCCCGCCAACCGGCCCCAGGTTTACTCGGCGATTCCTTCGGTTCTCGAAGGTGGACGGGGAGTATGGGAGGAGCTGATACGGGTCGAGGACGCCGAAGGCAATGTGCATTGGCTCAATACCCAGATGCAGCCGGTGGTGGACCCGGTGGTCAACGAGACCCTGATCCAGGTCGTGGCGATTGACGTCACCGATCTCCACCTCGCACGGCAGGCAGCGGAAGCCCGCCAAGCCCGTCTCGCCTTTCTCTCCAATCTCGCCCAATCAATGGCGGGCGAGGTAGAAGAGCAGAAACTCCTCGACCATTTCCTCGAGATGGGCCGCGGGCTCTTACCCCTGCGTTCGCTGCTGCTTTATCGACCGCTGTTGGACGGCAGCGGTATCCGGCTCGAAACCGGTTCCGGCCCCGGGGTTGAGGCATTCGAAAAGGACCGCTTCAGCCCGATTATGGCAGGCGATCATCCCTGCTGGATCGCCTTCACGGAAGGGACCCCACAGACCGTTTCGGCCTCGGCTGCATTGCCGCAGGAGCTCGCCAACTGGCTTTCTTCCGAGCATGAAATTCGGCACCTCAACTACCTTCCGCTGACGGCGGCCGGCCGATCCGCCGGTGTCCTTCTCACCACTTCGAGCACCGCCCTCGACCTCACAATCGACGATGTCGATCTTCTCACCCAGGTAGGTTTCCTGCTCGGCGGCGCAGCTTCTCTTTCACAGCTCGTGCGCGAGCTCGATGAACAGCGGGCCGTGGCCTTCGAGGCATCACGCCTGAAGTCCGAGTTCCTCGCCAACACCTCGCATGAGCTCCGCACCCCGCTGACTGCTATCCTCGGTTTCCTCCGCCTGATAATGGACGGCGCGGTCAAGGACCCGGAGAAGCAGAGAGAGTTCATGACCATCGCCCACGAGTCTGCGGAGAGCCTGCTCAACATCATCAACGACGTTCTCGACCTCGCCAAGATCGAGGCCGGGCGTCTGGAGATCCACTTTGCGCCGGTACCGGTGCGCACCATCCTTGACGACGTCCAGACCCTGTTCAAGCACCAGATGAAGAGCAAGGGCCTCAAATTCAACATCGAAATTGCGGACCGAAAACTCGTCATCTGGGCCGACCCGGACCGAACATCGCAGGTCCTCACCAACCTTCTCTCCAACGCGATGAAGTTCACTGACCGGGGAGGATCGATCACCGTAGGCTGCAGGGAAGAGAATCAACTGGTTGTCTTCACCGTCAAGGACACTGGACTCGGGATGGTTCAGGAAGAGCTCAATAAAGTCTTCTCGTCGTTCTACCAGATCGATGGGTCCACTACCCGTCGACAGGGCGGTACCGGCCTCGGCCTGGCCATCTCACGGCGCCTCGCGGAGCTCATGGATGGCACCCTCAGTCTCGACAGCACAGGGGCCGGCGAGGGCACAACTGCTCGACTGACCCTGAGGGAATTCGCCTCTGAGCATGACGGCACCAACCCGGAAATTCGAGTGCCGACGTAGCAAGGGTCAAGAGTAAAGAGTTAAGGGCAAAGGGCTGGACGCCAAGCATATCGAGGAGAGAGTGGGGTGGGCGGCTTAACTCTTAACTCTTGACACCGGCTAGAATTTATGTATATTCCTAAATGGTTATGAAGTGATTGAAAACGGAGGATGCAGATGCGCACGTACCCTCTCATATTTATTCTGGTGATCGCTGCCACAACCGTCGGCGCCCAGGAACTCACCCTCGATTCAGCGGTCAACGCCGCATTGGTCAACAACCCTGAGGTCATGGCCGCGAGGGAACGCGCCGCAGCGGCCTCGAAACGACTCGACGGAGGCAAGAGCCATCGCCTTCCGAAGATCGGTCTCAGCGAGAGCTTTATCTACACCAACAACCCGGCAGAAGTCTTCGCCCTCTCGCTCAACCAGGGCAGATTCGACATGGATGAGTTCTTCCTCTCGGATCCCAACAATCCAGATCCTCTGTCGACTTTCGTCACGAGATTGGACTTCGAACTCCCCATCTACACCGGCGGCAAACTCTCGGCACGTGTTGGACAGGCCGAGGCGATGGCTACGGCCGAGGATTATTTGCTCGCACATACACAAGAAAAGGTCATCTTCGGAACAATGACCGCTTACGTTAACCTCGCCAAAGCGCGCGAGCACCGGGAACTGCTCGAGAAGGCCAGATCGACGACGGCCGAGCACGTCAGACTGGCGGAGAAATATGCCGCCCAAGGCGTGATTCTCGATGCCGACGTTCTCCAGGCAAAGGTGTTCCTCGCCGAGATGGACGAGCTCCTGACTCAGGCCACCAACGGTGCGGGGCTCGCGCAGGCCGCCCTCAACTTCCAGATGGGCGCGGACCAAACTTTGCCACGAGAACTCGCTCCTCTCACGCCGGCAATGCCCGTGGTTGGTGATTTGAACGATTGGATCGCTGCTGCGATCGAAGATCGTCGAGACCTCGCGGCTGCACGACTCAAGCTCGACGCGGGTCGGCTCGAAGAGAAGGCAGCGCGTCCGGGCTACTTTCCCGAGATCGCCGTGATGGGTAATTACTCTCTCTATGACGACACACTCTTCGGGTCTAACGGCCACAACGGATCGGTGATGGCGATCGCCAGGATCAATCTCCTCGGTGGTGGCTCCAACAATGCAGCCCGCGTCGCCGCACGCCACGAAACCGCCTCCTTCGAAGCCGACATTCGGCGTTTCGAAGAGGGCATTCGGCTCGAAGTACAGCAGGCGTGGCAGGACAGGGCAACCGCAGAGACTCGCCACTCCACCGCCAAAAGCTCGGTAGCCGCAGCCACCGAGGCGGCGCGGGTCCGGGAAAGCCGATTCAAACAGGGCCTGGACAAAATGATTGACCTGCTCGATGCCGAAACCGGTCTTCGTGAAGCAGAGATGCGAGAGATGGTCGCACGTTATGACGTCGCCCTCGACACCAACCGTCTCCGGTATGTGTCCGGGGCGACTTTGATTTCTACGGAGGACTCCAAATGAAGGCGCGAAGGTTCATCTCTATCGTTTTTCTGGCAACTCTGGCCCTCGGCCTGACGGCCTGCGGCCACGACGAACCGAAGCTTGCTGAGGCCGACCTGAGGCCTCTCAGCGTCGAAGTCACAGAGGTCGAGCGAATCACCGAGGCCCATCCGATCGAGGTCCGAGGTGTCGTCTACCCGGCCCGTCAGTCCGCGGTATCGAGCCGCGTGATGGGCCCCGTGGTCAAGCTCAACGTCCGCGCCGGCAGCACGGTTGCCAAAAATCAGGTCCTGCTCGAGATCCAGCCCGAGGCTTCAGCGGGTCAACTCGGTCAGGCGCGTGGCGCCCTCGCCCAGGCCGAGGCGGCGCTCGCGATGGCCGAGAGGAATTTCAGACGCTTCGAAGCGCTCCACGCCGACAACGCAGCTTCAGAGCTCGAACTCGACATGGCAAAAATGCAGTACGAACAGGCCCGAGGGGCCGTCGAACAGGCCGAAGGTGCGGTACGCGCCGCATCTTCCGTGGCCAATGAATCCGCAGTACGCGCGCCCTTCGCTGCCCGGGTGGTCGAGACCATGGTTGAAGTCGGCGACCTCGCGGCCCCCGGCCGTCCCCTCGTCCGCGTAGAAAGCCTCGAAGGCCAGGAGATGTGGCTCAGCATTCGCGAGAACGACATCGGTCGCGTCACCATCGGTGATCCCATCGAAATGCGGCTCGATGCGCGACCGGACCTCGGCACGATCTTCGGGGAAATCCAGGAGATCGAGCCCTCGGCAGACCCGGCAACCCACATTTTCATCGTCAAGGCCGGCCTCGGGAAGACTGACGTACCGTCCGGCTTCAGCGGCCGGGCCACGATCAGCGGGGACATCACCGATCGGATCGTCGTTCCGGTCGGCGCCGTGCATCATCGCGGCGGTCTCGAACTGGTGATCGTTCGTGCCGCAGACGGCGGCGCCCGGACACGGGCCGTGACGACCGGCAGCACCCTCGGTGAGGGTCGCATCGAGATTCTCTCAGGGTTGGACGCAGGTGAAACGATCGTCATCAACGCCGCGGGACCGGTGGCTGACGGCACGCCCCTGGAGCTTGGACGATGAGTCCCGGCAACCCCAACACGCCGACAGGGGGCGGAACACCGTCCAATCTCGAAATCGAACAGGCACGCCGCGAAGCCCTACGGTTGAAGATGACCCGCCGAAAGCTCGGCATGGCGGGGCGCATAGGGCAGTCGTTTCTCGATTCCAAGCTGACGCCCCTGATCGTCGTCGCATCCTTGCTGCTTGGCCTCTTCGCGATCATCGTGACCCCGTCCGAGGAAGAGCCCCAGATCAAAGTGCCGATGATTGACGTCATGGTCGGCTTTCCCGGCGCCACCGCCGAGGAAGTCGAACACCGGGTCATCACACCTCTCGAAAAACTCCTCTACGAAATCGATAACGTCGAGTACATCTACTCCATATCGAATCCTTCGGGCGGGCTCATCATCGTCCGGTTCCTGGTCGGCACCGATCCCGATCAGGCCGCGGTTCGGATCCACACCAAGATCCAGTCGGCGATCGACAGCATGCCTCCCGGCACGATGCAGCCAGTGGTCAAACCACGCACCATCGACGACGTCCCCGTCGTCGCCTACACCCTTTGGAGTCCCGAAGCATCGTCGTCCCATCTACGCCAGGTGGCCGACGAACTCAAGGTCGAGCTCACCCGCCACTCGCGGGTCGCCCAGGTCTCGGTCATCGGCGGTCAGCGGCGCGTTCTGCGGGTGGACTTCGACCGTGAAGCTTTGGCTTCGCGCAACATCTCCATCCTCCAGGCCTACGGCGCGTTGCAGAGCCTCAACTGGCGGCTGCCGGCCGGGAGCACGGACATCGCCAACTCAGAAGTTGTGGTGGACGTTGGCCAGTTCCTGACCAGCGCTGACGAGGTAGGCGACGTCGTCCTCTCTTCCTACGGTGGCCGACCGGTCTACCTCAAGGATGTGGCTCGGATCACCGATGGCCCAGAAGAGCCAGCTTCATACGTGTGGCTCGGGACCGGGCCCGCGGCGCCCGAGAAAGGCCTCGAAAGCGCCGGCATGGATCTGCCGGCGGTCACCATCGCTGTGGCAAAGAAACCCGGCACCAACGCGGTCGACATGGTCGCTGACCTCGACCACATGCTCGACCGACTCGCCGGCAGGGTGATTCCCTCCAATATCGAGGTCCTCAAGACCCGCGACTATGGGGCGACGGCCGATGAGAAAGCCGACGAGCTCCTCAAGCACCTCTACTCCGCCACCATCGCCGTAATCCTCCTGATGTGGATCACCCTTTCGTGGCGAGAGGCCACCGTGGTGGCCGTGGTGATCCCCGTGACTCTGGCGCTGACCCTCGCGGCCTCCTATTTCTTCGGCTACACACTCAACCGGGTCAGCCTTTTCGCCCTCGTCTTTTCCATCGGAATCCTGGTCGACGATGCGATCGTGGTGGTGGAGAACATCCACCGACACATCAAACTGAAATGGGCAGGTGCAAAACGGACGACCGTTTTCGCCGTCGATGAAGTTGGCAACCCCACCATCCTGGCCACCTTTGCCATCATCTCGGCCCTGCTGCCCCTGGCCTTTGTCCGCGGTCTGATGGGCCCCTATATGCGGCCGATTCCGATCAATGCATCGGCGGCAATGCTCTTCTCGCTCATGGTGGCATTCACCATCTCGCCGTGGATGGCCTACCGCCTCTTCCGCAAGGAGTCGAAGGGCGGTATCGACGAGCCTTCCGGCGAGTTGCCGGAAGGCACCGAGGTCCCGAAGGAAGGTAGGATTTCGAAGCTCTACTCATGGGTCATGGATCCGATGATCGAGCGGTCGCTTCTGCGCTATATCTTCCTTGCGGGTGTGGCCACCCTGCTGATCGTCGCCATGGGGACCGTGGCAATCGGCTTCACCACAGTCAAGATGCTGCCTCACGACAACAAATCGGAACTGCAGGTTGTGATCGACGCACCGGAAGGGTTCACCCTCGAACAGACAAATGCCGCCGCTCGCGAACTCGCATACCAGTTTCGGTCCATGCCCGAGGTCATCGATTTCCAGATCTACGTCGGGACCTCTGCGCCGTTCAATTTCAACGGTCTGGTGCGCCACTACTTCCTGCGCTCCGGCAGCAACCTGGCCGACATCCAGGTCAACGTTGTCCACAAGCACAAGCGCTCCGACAAGTCGCACGCTCTCGCCAACGAAGTTCGGCAGATGCTGTTGCCCACCGCAGAAGCCCTCGGTGTCGACATCAAGGTGGCGGAAATCCCACCCGGCCCGCCTGTGCTCTCCACCCTCGTGGCAGAGGTTTACGGACCAACGTTCGACGGCCGCCTCGAGGTAGCGCAACAGGTGAAAGAGGTCTTCGCAACCACCGACGGTGTCGTCGACGTGGATTGGGAAGTTGAGGCGATTGGGCCGAGGGTCGATGTTCTCGTGGACCGTGAAAAGGCCATGCTGGCAGGAATCACCGCCGAACAGGTGGTGCGCACCCTCCGGGTGGCGCTCGACGGCGCCGAGGCCGGGCTCATCCACGACCCGACCAACCGTGACCCGGTGCCCATCGTGCTGCGCCTCGATCGGGCACAGCGGGCGCACGTGGACGACCTCCTGCAGCTTACGGTGCACGGAGGGGACGGCCGAATGGTGCCTCTGTCAGAGATCACCACCGTTGTTGACCGCGAGCGTGAACGCAGCCGTCACCACAAGAATCTCCAGCCCGTCACCTATGTCTACGGCGAGGTCGCCGGCCGTTTCGAGGCCCCGGTCTACGCCATTCTGGAAATGAAATCCCGACTCGACGAAATCATGACGCCGCTCGGCGAGCAGCTGGAGATCATCACCACAAATCTACCCGAGGACACCACCCGTTACATCATGAAGTGGGATGGAGAGTGGCACATCACCTACGAGGTCTTTCGCGACATGGGAATTGCCTTTGCCGTCGTGATGGTCCTGATCTACGTCCTGATGGTCGGCTGGTTCAAATCGTTCATCACGCCGATCATCATTATGGTGCCGATTCCACTGACCCTGGTGGGCATCCTGCCCGCACATGGCGTGTTCGGCGTCTTCTTCACCGCGACATCGATGATCGGGTTCATCGCTCTGGCAGGTATCATCGTTCGCAACTCAATTCTGCTGGTGGACTTCATCAACCTCGAGCTCAAGGCTGGTGAACCCCTCAAGCAGGCGGTGGTCAAGGCAGGCGCTGTCCGTCTCGTTCCGATCTTCCTGACTCAGCTGTCAACCATCGTCGGCGCCTCATTCATGCTCTCGGACCCGATCTTCCAGGGCCTCGCCCTGGCCATGATCTCCGGGATCATCGTGTCGACCGCGCTTACTCTGGGTGTGATCCCTGTGTTGTACTACATGTATCTGAAATTAGTTGGACCAGAAAACGTTGTAGAGATTGATTAGGTTTCAGAAAATGAAACTATCGTTATCTCAAATTCCTGCCGCCGCAGCGCCACCCCGATTACGGCGGCTCCAACAGATTCTACTGCTGCACGGGGTGGCGCTGCGGCGGCAGGAATTTGAAAAGGAGAATTTTCAAAATGACTGTGAATGAAGCATTACGCGCAATGGCCGGAATCGTCATCCTGCTGTCCCTCGCCCTCGGTTACTGGGTGAGTCCCTACTGGTATCTCTTCACCGCTTTTGTCGGCCTCAACCTCTTGCAGTCCGCCTTCACCAAGTGGTGTCCGGCGATGACCATCTTCCGCAAACTCGGTCTTCGGGAGAGTTGAGGAACGTACCGTGGGAGACGAAATGAAGCTCTTGATGATCATTGTCGACACCGAATGCCGCGAGGAAGTCGAGGTCCTGTTCCAGCACAACGGCGTGACTGGCTATTCGGAGATTCCCAACGCGCACGGTGTCGGCGCATCCGGCGTCCGCATGGGTTCCCGCGCCCACCCGAAGACTTCTTCCATGTTCTTCACCGTGGTCGAAGCCGATCAGGTGGCACCGCTCAAAAAGGCCTTGTGCGCCTATTGTGATGCCTGTAAAAAGGACATGCGGATGATTCAGTGGGGCGTCGAGGAGGTCGTTTAGCATATGCCAGATTGGCTGACCATTCTGCTATTCCTTGCTGCATGGATGATCCTGCAGCGTGTCCTCCTACCCAAGCTCGGTGTGCCTACGTGAGCAGTTCCGCACCCCCCGGCCGGGCGCCGGGAACAAGCCACAGAGAACGCCGAATCACGAGACGAGGAGTCGGCGTCATTGCCCTCTGAGCAGTAAATTCGGTTGTGACAATAGCCAGTGACCAGTATCCAGTGCCCACCCACACAACCTCCCGGGACTCACATACTGGCTACTGGTAGCGTGGGCAGCGCTACTCAGTGATCTCGATCGGCAAGATCCGTTTCGACGAGGTGCCGGATTTGGTTTCGGTAACCGTGAACTCGAATTCGTACAGACCGGTCTCGGGAACGCCCGCCAGGCCGATGGAGTTGCCGTACATATAGAGGTCTCCAATAGTCTTTGACGGATCCAACTGAACAGTCAGGGGTCTACCAAACGCCTCGCCGTCCCTCTTCAGCTGTATGGTGGACTCGAGGTTGACTGCGCCCTCTTCGTTGAGGGCGGGACGAACGATGAACCCGAAGTATGCGATCTCCGAGGCCCGCGTCAGCTCGGGGCCCGAGATCGGGGTCAGGTGCCAGCCGCCGACGGTGAAGGCTTCGCCCATCATCGCGTCCGGATTCGGCGTCACCCCCGTCCCAAGCCACACCGGCGACAGCCATGTGCCCTCAGCTGGGATCGGCGATACCTCGGCTTCGATCTTCTGAACCAGCTGCGGCTCGCCCTCAGCTGCAGCAACAATCTCAACCGTATGGGAGCCCGCCGGGAGGGGAAATGCCAGATGATAGGTCGCCCCGTATTGGCCGGCGATTGACGTTGGGGCGATCTCGAAGTTGCTCGAAATCTCACCATCCGGTCCCGTCACACGACCCACCAGAAGGTCGAGGTCCGGAGCATCGGGCGGCATTTCTAGGTGTACCCAGAGCGGGCGGTTAACGCTGTCGGCGACACCAAGCTCGGAGAACACGATCGCGACATCATCAAACGGCGCTTCGCCCTGGTCGAGCCACACCAGATGGTCTGCCGACGCCGGCGTACCACCCGCAATGGATATCGGCTTCGGCACATCTTTGAGGTTGGGGTGGAGGAGGTAGACATCCGGCGCGCGGGAGAGAGCGCTCATCGCTTTGAACGACTCGCGGTTGGTCCGGTCGAGTTCGAAGGCGTTGGAGTCGAGCCGCTCCTCGTAGAAGAGGAAGTACAGCTGCGCCCCCTTCGCCTTGAAGCCTGCCGGAAGTTTCGTCGGGTCGTAGTACCACGTTTCGGTATTGTTTTCGACGTCACCTGTATCGCCCGAACCAATGTCGACGGACGGAGCTCCATCGATGCCTCGAACCTGACGCCTATCCGGCCGCCCCATGAGGATCAACACCTGCCCGCGTGCCGAAAGAGCTCCGCGGATCTTGCCGAAGCCGAAGTTCTCGTCCGCGAACTGAACCTTTGCCTCGAACTCTGCCCGGAATGCATTGAATGGGTTGCTGGGCTCGGGGTTGCGCTTCGCCCAGAAGAGCGCGATGAACTGCTCCGCCGCAGCATCAGTATTGATCTTTGCCCACTCCTTCTTTTCCTTCTTTGTGAGCAGAAAACCCTCGGGGCCGTCGGCCCAGTTGGCGTAGTCGCCGCTCAGTTGGGCATCGGCGATGGGTGTGAGGAAAATCGTGAGTGCAAAGCAGACCAGAATGACCAGGCGTTGTCGGCGCATGATGATTCCTCCTTCCCGAATCGGGGGCGTCCATTCTACCTCGCTCCGGTGGCGGAGGAAGCCCCCGATGCTGGATGCTCGATTCTCGATGCTGGATCCGCCCGACCACCCCCGGACAACTCAGCGAAATGGATTGTTGGTATCTGATACCAAGCACTGGGGGTGGGTGGTGGGATCGAGTATCCAGTATCCAGCATCGAGCATCAGAAAAAGAAAAGCCCCGCAAAAGCGGGGCTTTTCAACAATACTTCCCGGCGGCGACCTACTCTTCCACACCACAGGGGTGTAGTACCATCGGCCCTGAGGGGCTTAGCTGCCGAGTTCGGAATGGGATCGGGCGTTTCCCCCCCGGAATAACCACCGGAAAAAAATTACAACCAAAATCGAGCATCGTCAAAAAGCAAACGTCAAAATCAATAACAAAAATAATTGTGTGATCAAGCCTCACGACCGATTAGTACGGGTTAGCTCCACGTGTTACCACGCTTCCACATCCCGCCTATCAACCAGGTAGTCTACCTGGGGTCTTCAGGGGCATAAGCCCGGGAGACCTTATCTTGGAGTGGGCTTCCCGCTTAGATGCTTTCAGCGGTTATCCTTTCCGAGCATAGCTACCCAGCTGTGCCACTGGCGTGAC
>Ga0209013_10004805_pt1 | contig 11774 bp, 12 predicted proteins | sample Cruoilmetagenom2_FD_187291 | JGI IMG/M metagenome (GOLD analysis project Ga0209013, IMG submission 187291) | Oil polluted marine microbial communities from Coal Oil Point, Santa Barbara, California, USA - Sample 2 (SPAdes) (version 2) | ecosystem: Environmental > Aquatic > Marine > Oil seeps ...
TTACTATCTTCTGCAAGCAGAAGAGTTCTCGTACGACTTGCATGTGTTAAGCACGCCGCCAGCGTTCATTCTGAGCCAGGATCAAACTCTCCAATTAAACTATAAACTATATTACGTGGACCCAACTCATTAATTGTCACTATTTAGTTTTCAAAGATCAAGTTGTCGTTTAAAATTACGACATAGGTGTTAATCGAAAAAGATATATAAGCATTTAAATATTTATTTGTCAACACTTATATTATCAAAATAAAATATTCTTATGTATTAAATATCTGCTATTAACTCAAGAAAGTACTTAGAGCACATAATAACTAAATATGTCAAGTGTTATTTTTAACTTTTAAATTTTTTAATAAGTGAGCAAGTTGTTTCAATATACTTCGATACTTATCAATTGTTGTTTTTTACCATTAATTTATGGAAATGCTTTTTACCTGCCCTTAATAATATTTCCATATTATCAACATCACTATCTGTTATCAAATAATCAAATGATTCTAAACGGTTACCATTTAAGTAGGCGCCCCCTTGAGCTATTAGCCTTCTAGCCGCACTGCTCGAGTTTGATAGGCCTACCATATGATACAACTTAAAAGCCGGAATTCCTGCTTTGAGCTGGTCTTCGTCAATATATGTGCTTGGTGTCGAATCAACTTTTGCTTTAATTTCAACCCTCAAAGAGGGCAAAACCGCATTAATATTCCCTGAAACATCTTCTCTTAACATACCATTTCGTGGTATTGAGCTTGAAGGCAAAATTTCCTTTGGCACAAGACGGAGACCAAATCTGTTTTGTGCTGCGACATGCGCTTTGAGCGCTTCTTTTTCCCCATGGACGATTAGTGTCGTTTCAAAGGCCAGAACTGTCTTTATGCTATTTAAGTCAGCACCCCTTAATTTATCAATTTTCTTAATCTCATCCATAGGTAAAAAAGTATAGAGCGCCATGAATCTTGCGACATCTTGATCATCTGTATTTATCCAGTATTGATAAAATTCGTAAGGTGTTGTTCTTGAACTATCAAGCCAAACAGCCCCCTTAGCTGTTTTCCCCATCTTTTCACCGTTACTATTTGTAATCAAAGGCAAAATTATACCAAACGTAGTTTCATGTCGCACACGTCGAACAAGGTCAATTCCAGCAACAATATTACCCCATTGATCGCTTCCACCAAGCTGTAGCCTGCATCCGTATTTATCAAAAAGTTTTAAAAAATCATATGCTTGCAAAAGCATATAGTTAAATTCTATAAAGTTAAGACCTTCTTCAGCTTCAAGACGCATTTTATAACTTTCAGCCTTTATCATACGATTTACTGAAAAATATCGTCCAATATCTCTTAAAAACGGAATATATTCTAATTGAGAAAGCCAATCAGCATTGTTCAACAAAAAAGCTTTTCCTTCACTAAAGTCTATAAATCTTGAAATTTGCTCTTTAATTCCACACATATTTTCTTCAAGAATCTCCTCATTAAGAAGCTGTCTTGTTTCAGTCTTTCCGCTTGGATCTCCGACAAGCCCAGTTCCACCTCCAACAAGAGCAATCGGACGATAACCGTGTTTCTGCATGTAAGCAAGCGACATTAAGGGCACAAGGCTTCCAACATGCAAGCTGGATGCAGTTGGATCAAAACCAATATAACAGGTTACGTTCTCATTCTCTAAGTATCGGCTCAGCTCTTTATCATGGGTTGTATTTTCAATAAATCCTCTTTCATAAAGGAGATTGATTATATTATTCATAATAAATAACCTAACCCGGACATGCCGGAACCAAAGTAAAAAGTTATGGTATCGCTTTATTATTTTAGAGGGATTTAATCAAATAACTCACGCCTGCTTGCGAACACGCACAGGCAGAAAAATCTATACAATCTGCGTAATCTGTGGATTAAAATCAATAGGATGCCTTAAATTTTCAATATTCAATCGTCAATTATCAATTGCGCAACTGCTCTATTTGTTTGCATATTCTACCGATCTGGTTTCACGTATGACTGTAACTTTGACCTGACCTGGAAAAGTTAACAATTCTTCAATCTTTCTTACAATATCTCTGCTAAGAAGAACAGCCTCCTCATCTGAAATAATGTTACTTTCGACGATAACTCTGAGTTCCCTTCCCGCTTGAATTGCATAGGTGTTGCCGACACCTTTAAATGAATTCGCTATCTTCTCAAGATCTTCCAGCCTTTTAATATAATTTTCCAGCAACTCCCTACGTGCACCCGGTCTTGCACCTGAAAGGCCATCTGCTGCCTGTACCAATAGGGCATATACAGAATTAGGCAGCACATCTTCATGGTGAGCTGCAATAGCGTGTACAACCTTAGAATTTTCGCCAAATTTTTTGGCGAGCTTGGAACCAATTATTGCATGTGATCCCTCGACCTCGTGGTCTATCGCTTTTCCAATATCATGCAATAATCCCATACGTCTTGCTAATTTCAAATTAAGTCCCAGTTCAGAAGCCATAATACCGCTCAAAAAACCTACTTCTACTGAATGCTGCAAAACATTCTGCGCATAACTTGTACGGAATTTCAATCTTCCTAAATATTTTATTAGCTCGTTATTTATACCATGTAAACCCAAATCAAAAGCTGCCTGTTCTCCTGCTTCCTTTATTACCACATCAACTTCCTGGCCAACCTTTTTTACAACATCTTCAATTCTAGCTGGATGTATTCTGCCATCAGATATCAATCTCATCAAAGAGAGTCTGGCTACTTCTCTCCTTACAGGATTAAAACCAGAAAGGATCACTGCCTCCGGTGTGTCGTCAATAATGAGATCAATACCTGTTGCCGCTTCAATTGCACGGATATTACGCCCTTCTCTTCCTATTATTCGTCCCTTCATCTCATCGTTTGGCAACTGTACTACTGAAACTGTCCGTTCAGCCACAAAATCCCCAGCATACCTTTGAATAGCGGTAGCCATTATCTTTTTAGCTCTTTTGTCTGCTTCTTCTTTTGCTTCATTTTCAATCTTCTTGATAAGTTTAGCCCCTTCATATCGCGCTTCGTTCTCCATCGCCCTTATTAATAATTCCTTAGCCTGCTCTACTGTTAAACCGGAAATCTTTTCAAGCTGGGATTTCTGCTCCTCAATCAATTCATTATATTTCAGTTTGCTTTGCTCAATATTTTCCTCTTTCTTGGTCAGCATCTTCACTTTTCGAGCATAATCTTGTTCTTTCGGCTCAAATTGATCAATTTTACGGTCGATATTTTCCTCTTTTTTTATCAACCTATTCTCTCTTTTCTTCAATTCACTTTTCGTCTCTTTAGTTTCTGCATCAAATTCAGCCTTCATTTTGTAAAGAACATCTTTTGATTCAATCTTTGCTTCTTTTAAAAGAGCTTCTGATTTACGATTAGTATCATTTAATATTCGTAAAGCCTCTTCTTCAGCAGACTTGATTTTCTTGAATACCATTTTTTCTTTCACCCAATAGGCAACGGCAAAACCTGCAATAAAGGCAACTATGCCTATTAGGACTATATTTATATCCATTATAAATCTCCCATGAAAGATTTAGACCCACCTAAATAGAAAATATGGCCGGATTCAACAGGTTACAATTCATTTAAAGATATTTATCGAATCGACAATAAACAAACAAAATATTATCGCGAGCTAATTATAATTACAATTTTTCGATAATTCTGTTTAGCTGTTAAAAAAAATAATGAGGTGAAATAGGATAGGATTATTGGAAGAAAAATTATAGGGTCTTAAGGGTTTCCAAATTTAAGGAACCCCTACCACAGTGCCGTGTGGGAGGTCTTTAAACCGAATTAAAAGGTGGGCGCCTTATAGTCTCTTTAGGCTTTTCTGTACAAGCAGAACATGCACACCAAAACTAGAGAAAGCTCCCTTTAAAATGCTGTTGGATCAAAGAACATCTCCCAAACACGAACACGGCAGGGGTAAACTACAATTTGCAAAAACAACATATACATTTGGTCTCAACATGTAATTATCATTCATTATACTATATTTTCATTCAATGTACATATTATGCGATTTAAACGTTGCGAAATAACATTTAAAAACTCTGAATCATTTCTTTTAATTTCAAAATTTTCATTAGCTATATTCAAAGCAGCTAAAACTAAAATTGTAAATTTTGTAACATCTAAAGTTTTAATTGAATACTGACTTTCTACCTTCTTAACTTCTTTTACAAGGAAATCAGCAACTTCTTCAGCTTTAAAAACTTCAGAGTCAGTTTTAAAAGTATATGATTGCCCAAAAAGAACTATTGTTACAAGTTGTTCCAATGAATTAAATATAATACCTTTACTTTAACGATCTCCGCTGGTTATAAATTAGGTTTCTGTACTTTCATCCAATTTGCCTAATAAACCATCAATCTTTGATCGGACCAAATCTCTCTCTTTTGCATAACTGTTTTCTGCCTCAACCATAACTTGAAGCTCCTCGTCTAATCTCTTAATTTTTTCTTTAAGTTCAGAATTGGTTGCTTCATGCGATTTGCAAACCTGAATTAATCTTTCAATTTTGTTTTCTATTTCTTCTAATTGTTGTAAAATATCTGTGTTGTCCAATATTTCACCTCATAATATTTTATACTGTACTTAAAACTAAAGTCAAGTCGTTTTAACACTGAGCTTTACATAGTCTTTCGCGCATAATTATTTCAACTTTTTTTAAATCTTCGCAATTATTTACTCCAAGAACCTCTTCGATATCTCTGCCGACCAGTACGCCAATGTTTTTTCCTTCTCTATGTCCTATTCCTATAATATCAGTAAGATAAAGTTCACCCTGAACATTATCCGATTTAATCTTTTTTAATGAGTCAAACAAACAATCTTTTTTAACGCAGTAACAGCCTGTATTGATAATCTTTATAGTTTTTTGTTCCTCTGTTGCATCTGTTTCTTCAACTATTCCAGTAACATTTCTATTTTCATCCAATAAAATCCTGCCATAACCTTTTGGTTTATCTACTTCAACTGCCAAAATTGATATATCTCGCATTGCCTTGATATGATCATTTATAAGTTGTATTATAGTATAAGGAGTAATTAATGGCACATCACCGCATAAAATAACAATTTGATCTGTATGTTCCGGTATATAAACTTGTGCGCATAAAACAGCGTGCCCCGTTCCAGACTGCTTTTCTTGAATGGCAAAAATCACATCAGTTTCTTCAGACACAATTCTTTTTACTTTATCGGCCTGATTACCAATCACTAATACTATATTATTCCCAACAACTTTTTTTGCGGTTTCCACAACATACTTTACCATAGGTCTGCCAATAATTTCATGCAGCACTTTGGCTTTGGTTGATTGCATGCGGGTACCCATACCCGCAGCAAGTATCACTGCAGTAACATTATCTATAACGGTTTGCATTTTTCTACCTATAATTCATTCTTTATTCGAGAACAATTAAGAAATTGGAATTTATTCAAAAAAAAATGACAGACCATTTTCATGATCTGCCATTTTTCTTTATATATACCAACAAGTAATCTTATAATTATTAATGATAATCTATTATAACTGTCAAAGACAACTAATATTATTATGCTCTTGAACCGGTAATCTTAAGTCGATGCAGAGCTCTTTCAAGAGCTGTTCTTGCTCTCATGAAATCAAAATCTTCTTTTTTCGATATATCGGCCAGACGTTTCTGAGCACGTTCCAAAGAAGTCTTTGCACGTTGAGTATCTATATCACGTCTTCTTTCAGCAGATTCCGCCAGTACAGTAACTTTATCCGGAAGCGCCTCAGCAAACCCACCACTTATAAAAACATATCTTTCAGTATTGTTCGCATCTATATAACGAAGCGAACCAACCTTAAGTGTAGTCAAAAAAGGAGTATGACCGATGAGCACACCGATTTCGCCAAGATTACCAGGAGCAACAACAATTTTTGCATCCTCGCTAACTACAGATTTCTCTGGGGTAACAACCTCTAATTTAATATTTCCAGCCATACTTTAACCCTCATATTTATATTAGATAGTATTAAGCTTCTGCCATCTTCTTGGCTTTTTCTAGTACTTCCTCAATGCCACCCACCATATAAAAAGCCTGCTCAGGAACATCATCATGCTTTCCTTCAACTATTTCCTTAAAGGCTCTAACTGTATCCTCTATTTTAACGTATTTACCGGCAGTACCTGTAAAAGCTTCAGCAACATGAAAAGGCTGAGACAAAAATCGCTGAATTCTCCTTGCACGGCCAACTGTAAGCTTGTCTTCATCTGACAGTTCGTCCATACCTAATATTGCGATAATATCCTGAAGCTCTTTATATTTTTGAAGTGTATTCTGAACCGTACGGGCTACATGATAATGATCTTCTCCAATATAACTGGCATCAAGAATCCTTGAAGTGGAATCAAGCGGATCAACTGCCGGATATATACCAAGCTCAACAATCTGCCTTGACAAAACAACTGTTCCGTCAAGATGGGCAAAAGTTGTTGCCGGCGCCGGATCAGTCAAATCGTCAGCAGGAACATATACGCACTGAACAGCGGTAATAGAACCTTTGTCAGTAGATGTAATACGTTCCTGAAGTTCACCAAGATCAACTGCGAGCGTTGGCTGATAACCAACTGCAGACGGCATACGCCCGAGAAGCGCTGATACTTCGGAGCCTGCTTGTGTAAACCTAAAAATATTATCAATAAATATAAGTACGTCCTGACCTTCTACATCACGGAAATATTCAGCCGCTGTCAAAGCCGATAATGCAACGCGTGCCCTTGCTCCAGGAGGTTCTGTCATCTGACCATATATCAATGCAGCCTTTGGAAGAACTCCTGAATCTTTCATCTCATGGTAAAGGTCATTGCCTTCACGAGTTCTTTCTCCAACACCGGCAAAAACTGAAATACCACCGTGCTGCATAGCAATATTATGAACCATTTCCATCATGATAACTGTTTTTCCAACTCCTGCACCACCAAACATTCCCATTTTACCGCCTCGTGGGAATGGAACAAGCAAGTCAATAACCTTGACACCTGTTTCAAGAACTCGAACCGTAGTATCCTGCTCTGTAAATTTTGGTGCCTCACGATGAATTGGCGCTGTTTTATCCATACTTACCGGGCCCAAACCATCAACGGGTCTTCCCACAACGTTTAAAACACGTCCCAAGCCAGCTTCGCCCACAGGCATAACAATTTGGCTGCCTGTATCCTTCACATTCTGACCCCTCATCAAACCATCTGTTACATCCATAGCAATAGTACGGACGACATTGTCACCCAAGTGCTGAGCAACCTCAACAACCAGATTGTCAGGCTCATCATTAATAGCGGGATTTGTGATTAAAAGTGCGGTAAGAATTGTAGGCAGTTTACCCTGCTCAAATTCCACATCGACAACAGGCCCCAAAACCTGCGTAATTTTACCTATGTTTTCACCCATCTATAGACCTCCTATAACTAAATGCGGTATTCTAATTACTTATCCTTTAAGAGCCTCAGCACCACCAACTATATCCATTAATTCCGCTGTAATTGCTGCCTGCCGGGCCTTATTATATGCCAGAGAGAGACTACTTATCATATCATCACATGCACTAGTTGCGTTATCCATAGCAGCCATACGCGCTGCATGCTCACTAGTAGAAGTTTCCAGTAACCCGCTATATATTTGTACATAAACATGCCTTGGAAGCAAATCCCCAAGCAGTTCTTTAGGTGATGGCTCACAAATATGTTCAGCCAGATATGGTTTATCAGTATCAACTCCCTCTTCTTCAGCAGTTTCAATAGGTGGAATAGGAAGTATCTGTTTAACCGTTGGAATCTGCCTTGCCGTGCTTATAAATTCAGAAAAAACAACATAAACTTCATCATATGTGCCATCCAGGAAACCATCAACCAGCTTCTGGCCCGCTGTAAGCGCAACGTTGAAACCAAATTTGGCACCTACAATCCCTATGTTTTCTGAATCTATCTCCATCTTATTTTTGCGACACCAGTCCCTCCCTTTTTTCCCAAAGTTAGTGAAGGAAATATCAACTTCCTGCTCTAAGCGTTCATTTACAAATTTATTAGCAGCCGTGATAAGATTTACATTAAAACCACCGCAGAGCCCTCTGTCAGAAGTACATAAAACAATATTTACCTTTTTTATTTCCTCACGCGCTACCAGCAAAGGACTCGCCCCTTCACCTGCTTTTTCTGCAAGGCTCCCCAAGACTTCAGCAAACTTGCCTGCATATGGCCTGAATCCATCCATATTTTGCTGTGCACCACGAAGCTTTGAAGTAGCCACCATGCCCATGGCCTTTGTAATCTGCTTTGTCTTTTTTACTGCACCAATTTTATTTAAGACATCTTTTAAGGTTGCCATTTTATATCCTTATAAGCATTCATCATAGCCTAATTATAATATTGCAATATCAGCTTCTATCTCAATAAGGTAACTTATCAAAAAAATCAGCCCTATTTAATTGTGTCCTTGAACTCTCCGTCGTACGCTATCAAAGCATCCTTCATTTGTTTATCCAACGACTCTGATATCGCTTGTTTCTCATCCAGCTCACTGAATATCTGCGGATATCTGTCCTCTATAAAACCGTAAAGTCCTGCCTCATATTTTGCCAGTACATCAAGAGGATATTTATCAAGAAATCCCTTTGCACCGGCAAAAAGCAATGTAACCTGTTTCTCCAGCGACAGCGGCTTAAATTGAGGCTGTTTCAGAATTTCAACAAGTCTCGCGCCTCTTGTAAGCTGTGCCTGAGTTGCTTTATCCAGGTCACTTCCAAATGCGGCAAATGCTTCAAGCTCACGATACTGAGCCAGATCCAGACGCAGAGTACCGGCAACCTGTTTCATAGCTTTAACCTGAGCTGATCCACCAACCCGGGAAACTGACAAACCAACATTAATAGCCGGCCTGACACCGGAAAAAAACAGATTAGGCTCAAGATAAATCTGTCCGTCTGTTATGGAAATAACGTTTGTCGGAATGAATGCCGATACGTCGCCAGCCTGTGTCTCAATTATTGGAAGGGCTGTCATAGAGCCGGCACCAAGCTCATCATTCAGCTTTGCCGATCTTTCAAGAAGTCGGGAGTGATTGTAGAAAATATCGCCGGGAAATGCTTCACGGCCCGGAGGACGTCTTAAAAGAAGTGAAACCTGACGGTAAGCTACAGCCTGTTTTGAAAGGTCATCATATACGATCAAAGAATGCTGCCCTTTGTCACGAAAGTATTCAGCCATAGCACATCCCGCATATGGGGAGACAAACTGCAGTGTTGCCGGGTCACTTGCACAGGCAGATACTACTGTTGTATATTCCATAGCACCGTGTTTTTCTAATATATCAACGACCTGTGCAACCGTAGATTTTTTCTGCCCGGTAGCAACATAAATACAGTAAACATCCTTGCCTTTCTGATTTATAATTGCATCAACTCCTACGGCTGTTTTACCGATCTGGCGGTCGCCAATAATAAGCTCACGCTGCCCCTTGCCTACAGGTGTCATTGCATCAATTGCTTTAAGACCTGTGTACATTGGCTCATGCACACTCTTTCTTGCTATAACACCCGGTGCAACCATTTCAACCCTTCTGAACTCTTTTGCATCAATGGGACCTTTTCCGTCAATTGGAGAGCCAACAGCATCAACAACACGCCCAAGAACCGCCTCGCCAACCGGAACCTCAGCAATACGTCCTGTCCTCTTGACCATATCGCCTTCTTTAATATGGATGTCTTCGCCCATAACAGCAATACCGACATTGTCTTCTTCGAGGTTCAGGACAAGCCCTAGTATGCCGCCCGGAAATTCAACCAGTTCCAAAGCCATAGCCTTCTCAAGGCCATAAAGTCTGGCAATTCCATCACCAACCGACAAGACAACTCCTGTTTCACTTAACTCAACCTTCTTGTCGTAATCTGTAATCTGTTCTTTAATTATCTGACTTATTTCTTCAGCTTTTAATTCCATTATACACTCTCACCCCTTTTTATAGATTCTCTCATGTTGAGTAATTGTGTTCTGATACTTCCATCTAATACAAGATCTCCTATTCTGGATATTACTCCACCAATAAGTGATGGATCCTGTTCAACCTCCAGAATAACGTCCTTACCAGTCATTTTTGACATGGTTGAACGAATTTTATTTATTGTTTCAGATGAAAGCTCAGTGGCCGAAACCAAACTTGCCCTAGCAATGCCTTTCAATTCGTCCGCGAGTTTTTTATAAAACTCATTAATATTACTTAAAAACCCAATTCGCCCTTTATCAAATACCAAAAGCAAAAAAGCTTTCATCATATCAGATAGATATAGCTTGTCAATTATTACCTGCAATACCTTTCTGCGACCTGCCGCGTCATAAAGGGGGTTTGTAATTGCTTGTTCAAGCTCCTTTTCGCCTGTCACCAAACCTGCGATATTGTCAAGCTCTTCCCTGTATGATTCAGCCTGACCATCATCTTTGCCAATAAGCAAAAGTGCCTTGGCATAACGTCGTGCTACAGCCAAATTTTTCATTATGCCTCCACCTTTTTTAAGTATTCATCTACCAATCGATCATGATCTTCGATTGTAATTTCATTTTTTATGATATCTTCAGCCTTCATAATAGCTTTCTCAAGCACTTCCTCCTGAAGCCTTAATTTAGCCTGATTGATTTCATAATCAATATTTCGACGAGCCTGTTCTTTTAATTTATCAGCTACAGATTCTGCCTCTTTTAGTATTCTTTCCTTGGCCTCATTCCCCTGTCGTATGTAATCATCAACAATTTTCTTGCCTTCTTTATCTAACTGAGCCAGTTTTTCTGTGTATTCCTCAAGCTTTTGCCTGGCAGCCTTTTGCTTGGTTTCAAGCTCACTTAACTGACCTTCAATCCCTTTAATACGAGCGCTGAAAAATTGAGATATCGGCTTACGTAAAAGGAAAAACAAGACACCAACCAAAACAAGAAAATTCATGACCCGATATGTATCTGTAGCCACCCATCCTTTAGAAACATGCTCTCCACCGGATGAACCCAAAGCTACTCCAACAAAGCAGAACAAAAGCGCAGTAATTATAAACATTATAATAGAATTACGCTTCATGCTGTTGCTAATTCCAGGAACCTTCATTAAAAAGCCCTCCCCAAAATTTTATGACTAATAGCAATTGCAATATTATCAAGCTCTTTTTGCAACGATACTCTGACACTTTCCGCATCCTTTGCAACTTTCTCGCGCACCTCGGCAAGATCCGCCTGAGCCTTTTGATTTATTTTTTCGATTATCATTTTTTCTTCATCAGTAGCTGTTTGTATTAAAGCGTCTTTTTCTCCCATGCCCTTACCCCTTGCCTCTTTTAAGCCGGAAGTAAAAGCATCATCTTTTCCCTTAATATCGCTGTTACAGGCATCAATATTCTGCTCAAGGCCAGCAATTTTTTCTTTTCTCTGAATTAGTATGTTTCTGATTGGTTTGTATAAAACAACATTAAGTGCCCATATCAAAAACAGGAAATTTATGATTTGTATAATTAACGAACCATCTAAGCTTATCATTGAACTTCCTCCACTACCAATTTTTAAAAATTTATTAAAAATATTCTTTCAAAAGTTAAACTCGGCAGGTATATATATTAACTATAATAAATTGTCAAAGGTTTTTTTAATCTTTGCTCAGCAATTCCCGCTGCAAAACAGCTTAACATGTTGAATTTACTGTATTTTGCCTAAATGAGTTCACGAAACGAATGTTTAACATATTGATATTGTTCGT
>Ga0209013_10004806_pt1 | contig 11773 bp, 12 predicted proteins | sample Cruoilmetagenom2_FD_187291 | JGI IMG/M metagenome (GOLD analysis project Ga0209013, IMG submission 187291) | Oil polluted marine microbial communities from Coal Oil Point, Santa Barbara, California, USA - Sample 2 (SPAdes) (version 2) | ecosystem: Environmental > Aquatic > Marine > Oil seeps ...
TGGTGAGAAATTTATCAAACATATCAAGAAAACCAGTCGCTGATTTGTGATTTAGCATGAATGCTCAGATTGAATCAGAAGCCGGTTTTACTAAAAGCCCGGGTAATCCGGCACTCATCTGTTCTAAGGGAAATTATGTTCAAAAATATTATAGTATTGCTTCTGCTGGTATGGAGCACTAATGCAATGGCGGAGAGTGAGTTTTATCTAAAGATAGATTTATTGAACAGGGAAGTTAGCAAGGATTCAAACTCTCAAAGATATACCGTAGAGGTAAAGAACAGAGAGGTTGGATATGAATTCAGTTACAGTGGCTTCCCGGATAACAGCAAGCAGTTAAAAGAGAGAACGCTAAGCGGTGATGAATTAGCTGAAGTTATAAAATATATCAAAGAGCAAGGAATTAACAGATCCATAACGGAAATCAAGCCAACAGACGCCAATGGTCCATCACGAAAAGTCGCTCTCTCGCTGCTGCTTAAATTGGATGGCCAAACCACAGAGTCAAAAATATCCGGTAATTATCGAATATTCAGAGGCGATGGCAAGATCAAGGGCGCTATTATCAAAAATAAAAAATATGTGGATGATGTGGAGTCACTGGTTCGGGATTTAAACTGATGTTCAAATTAGCATGGAAACGCAAGTCGTGATATTGGCGTTTTCTATGAGGCCCACGAATCAATTACCACCCGCCGGATGCCCCGCCGCCACCGAAGCTGCCGCCGCCCCCGGAAAAACCACCGCCGCTCGAGAAGCCTCCCCCAGAGCCGCCCGAGCCGCCACTGCCTGAACCGGCGCCTGGCTCTATGCGCCATTTCTCGGGCCAGATAGCTCGCAGTATTGGCACGATGAGCAGCCAGGCGCTCACCGATATCCGTGCAATGGTCTCCCCGAACATCACCGGAACGAGATAGAAAAATGGCGCTAGAAACAGGTAGACGGTCCATCCCCCGCGCCCTCTGAGCGCCACCGCATATGCTGCAAATGGCGTCATGAGCAGAGCAAAAAAGCCAATAAACATCCCTGCGCCGTTTGGAATATTTGCAGCCCTTGATGCAACCGGTATTGCATCTGCTTCGCCCTGGATCACCCCGCTAATGGCTTTCACTGCAGCCTCGATGCCTCCCTCGAAATCCCCGCGACGGAAGGCCGGAGTCATCAGGTTGTCGATGATGCGGCGGCTATCAAGATCGGTCAGCACTCCCTCCAGGCCATAACCAACCTCGATGCGGATCTTGCGGTCATCGCGGGCGACAAGCAGCAGAACGCCATCATCAACATCCTTGCGTCCGAGTTTCCAGGTTTCGGCCACGCGCATGGAGTAATCTTCCAGCGAATCACCTTGAAGACCGGGAATGGTCAGCACGACAAGCTGTGCTCCGTTGGATTTTTCCAGCTGTTGCAGAGTTGAAGTGATGCGCTCATGGGAAGCGTCGCCAAGAAGCTCCGCCTGGTCGTTGACTCGCCCTGAAAGGTAAGGCGCTTCAAGCGCAACCGCTACCGGGAGCACTACAAGTGCGAGGAGCAGGAAAAACATAATATAACGAAAGCTGATTAGTGCCACATTAACTCTCCTTTATACGCTGACCATTTGGCCATCTATGCGCTTTGCTTGCTTTAATGGAATTTGCTGTCATTGAACCATCGCAGTGAGAACTGCAACCATGACTCTATTCCTCTATCCCTTGTTCAGTTGAAGAGCTGCTATCCTGTTGGAGTCGACAACCGCCGCCGCAGCGGCATCGAAGTGCTGCTTGCTGTATATCACCTTCCCGGGAAATACCCTTCCTGAGATTCTTTACCATGATGTCAAAGTTCTCCTCTGACATCACGCAGCCGCTATGCAGGTGGTAAAGTCTCTTGTCCTGAAGCAGCAGATAATCCCACGCATAGGATAGCCCCATATCAGGATGCGCCTTGCCCTGAATGTTGCGCAAGGCTTCCGTGGCTGTTTCGGAACTCCTGTATGCGATAACGGTGAGATCGGCTTTCAGATAGATGGCGCCCCGCGCAGTTTTCTTCAATGGTTTGATCGAGACAAAATCGTAGCGGGTCGATGTTTCGGCCTGTTCCTCTTTGAGCGGTGTGGAGGTATGTCTGAACTCCCACGGCAGCCCGTCAAAGATTACTGAATAATCCACTTTTGTCTCATCAGCAGTCTCAGCGACTGCGATATGGGAGATGCTGATGAACAGCATCGCCAGCACGACTCTTCCGGTATTCATCTTGAAATTTTCCATTCTCTGTAGCGCCCTGACAGAAACATGACAAACAGTATGAATATGAGCAGTGCAACAATCATTAACTGATACATTCCATAGCCAATCAGAGCCAATATGGCAAAGAAACTATCCCAGGTCAGAGCGGTTAAGAACCAGGCGACGATGGCGCAAACAGCCACGCCCAGCGTACCCAAACATATGATAATGCACCGGGAAGGAGATTTTTCAGCCTGCCAGTGCGCAACTGCTGCAAGCAGCGGGTAGGCGCCAACGGTCGCCAGCAGTATGCCCAACATATCGAGGGGAGCGTACTCCATGAATCTGGTTTTCGGATGACTCAACAGCATTCCAGCTGAGATCAAAAAGCCTGTCAGGGCAAAAATCAGCACTCCCTTCCTGCATTGAATTGCTGACTTACTGATAGCGATTCTCCACGTTATTGTTTGTCCAGGCAGTCATTGTGATATCCGCATTATTATATAATAGTGCTTGAAACTTTTTGGAAGAGTTAAGAAAAGCCCATGGGGTCCGGATAGAGATGATTTATTTACCTGGCGCTTCGTTGAAACTCCCTCCCTCCCTGGTTTTCCTGGTAGTGGCCAACCTGGTTCCACTGCTCGGAGTTCTCGCATGGGGTTGGGAGGTTTTTCCGATCATGCTTGTTTTCTGGCTTGAAAATGTAATTGTCGGGATCTTTTTTATTCTTCGCATCCTGACTGCAGGCGCAGGAGCCGGACGAAAATTGTCGTCCGCATATCGATCGATTATCTCTCTATTCTTTGCCTTCCACTTTGGCATTTTTACACTCATTCACGGAATGTTCGTGTTTATCCTCTTTTCCGGAGAAAAATATTTTAGCGATGGTGTCGGCTTCAGCGGTCTCTTGTCCATAATTACTGAATACCAACTCGGGTGGGCGATAGCGGCGCTACTGATCAGCCATGCCTTTTCTTATATCAGCAATTATCTTATAAACGGGGAAAACCTGGGAGTTACTCTCTCTTCATTGATGACCCGCCCTTACCTCAGGGTGGCCATTCTGCATTTGACAATTCTTTTTGGCGGCTTTGCAGTGGTGGTATTGAACCAGCCAATGATTGGGCTGATACTTCTGGTGCTGATAAAACTCGTTATCGACAGTTGGGCGCATTTAGTTGAACACGGCGTAATACTCTTTCCGTTCACAATCAAGTCATCCTCTCACCGAGCGGAATAAACTGAAGATGTGGTGGCTCTTCGGGATTATTTCTTTGTGAATTTACGCGCCATGGTGACCCGCTCATGTTCTGCAAGGTCGGTAAGGGTGTTAATTTCGCCGAGAGCTGATTGATACATGAGTTGTCGTACAGCGCTGCCCTGATTATAGCCGTGTTCCAGCAGTAGATATCCCCCTGGTTTGAGATAAGCTGATGCTTGTGAAATGATCAGGCGGATCGCATCCAGGCCATCGGCTCCGGAAGCCAGCGCCGAGCGGGGTTCGAAGCGCAGATCACCCTGCTGTAGATGCGGGTCATCATCCGGGATATAGGGGGGATTGCTGAGCAGGATCTCTACCCGGGTGTTTGCCGGCAGCGCATCAAACCAGTTGCCCTGTAGGAGCTGAATATTGTCAACATGCAATGCTGCAGCATTGTGAGCGGCGACATCCAGCGCCTGGCGAGAATGATCAGTTGCGAGGATGCTCCATTCGGGCCGCTCGGTGGCGATGGCCAGTGCAATGGCGCCGGATCCGGCGCCAAGATCTGCAACAGTGATGTTGCGCCCGGCAGGGTAGAGATCCAGGCAGGTCTCCACCAGCAGTTCTGTATCCGCTCTGGGAATCAGTGTGTCAGCGGTGATTCTCAATGACAGCGACCAGAACTCACGTTCTGCTGTCAGGTGGGCTATCGGCGTACCCTGGATGCGCTTCTCCACGAGATCATGATAGCGACTGAGTTGCTGCTCACTTAAGTCGGCGTCAGACCAGGCAATCAACCAGGTGCGTGATTTGCCCAGCAGATGCCCCAGCAGGATTTCAGCTTCGAGCCGGGCGGCATCGACATGCTGCCGCAGCTGACTGGTTGCTGTGCGTACGGCCTGTGCGACTGTTACTTTCATGCATCAGCAAGCGTTGCGAGTTGTTCGGCCTGATCCTCCTGAATCAGCGGGTCGATAATGGTGTCGAAACTCCCTGTCATGATCTCGTCCAGCTTGTAGAGCGTCAGGTTGATGCGATGATCAGTCACCCTGTTCTGCGGGAAATTATAGGTGCGAATACGTCCGGAGCGGTCACCGGAGCCAACCTGCAGTTTTCTCTCTTCAGAACGCTCCTCATGAGCGGCCTGCTGCGCCTGATCGAGAAGACGGGTCTGCAGCAGCGCCATGGCGCGCGCCTTGTTCTTGTGCTGGGAGCGTTGATCCTGGCACTCTACCACCGCGCCGGATGGAAGATGGGTGATGCGGATAGCAGAGTCGGTTTTATTGACATGCTGACCACCGGCGCCGGAGGCGCGGAAGGTATCAATGCGAAGATCGGAGCTGTTGATCTCGATGGCGTCGATGTCGGCGGCTTCAGGCAGTATGGCGACTGTGCAGGCGGAGGTGTGAATACGCCCCTGGGACTCGGTATCCGGAACACGCTGTACACGATGGGTTCCAGATTCATACTTGAGCCGGGAGTAGACGTTTCTGCCGCTGATGCGAACAATTGCCTCCTTGTAGCCCCCCATCTCGCCCTGGCTTTCACTGATGGTCTCCACCTGCCAGCCGCGCGCTTCGGCATAACGCAGATAGGCGCGCAGCAGATCGCCGGCAAACAGGGCGGCTTCAGCGCCACCGGTGCCGGCGCGGACTTCGAGGTAGATATTGCGGTCATCCTTGGGGTCGGGTGGCAGCAGCAGCATCTGCAATTCCGGCTCCAACTCTGCGATCTGCTGTTTGGAAGTCTCGATCTCCTCTTGCGCCATCTCCGCCATCTCGGCATCAGCAAGCATCTCTGTGGCGCCTTCGATATCGCTTTCAAGAGCTGTATATTGGTTCCATGCAGTGACGATGGGATCAATTTGCGCGTACTCCCTGGTCAGAGAGCGATACTGGTTTTGATCGCCCTGAACTTCAGGCTGCGCCAGTAATGCGGTGATTTCCTGGAAGCGCTCACTGGCCTGCTCCAGCTTGCGGCGGATGGAGTTCTTCATGTGGGAGTTATTGTTTCAGTTGAAAGAGGGTGTTGGCGGCTTCGAGGATCTCGGTTTTGCCGCTGCTGCCGGCCTCACGAATCGTGGTGCTGGGTATGTGCAGGAGTCTGTTTGTCAGGGTATGCGCCAGAAACTGTAAAACCTGGTCTGCATCCTTGCCGTTGTGAAGCTGGCGCAGCGCCCGCTGCAGCACCTCGTCACGATCACGTTCTGCAGCTGAGCGGAAGGAGTGAATCAGAGAGACTGCATCGAGGGATTTCAACCAGCCAAGATAGTTGTTCACCTGCTGTTCGATGATCTCCGCTGCTTCCTCGGCCGCCTGCTCGCGTGATTTCATATTCTCCTGAATCACCTCCTGCAGATCGTCGACGCTGTAGAGATAGATGTCGCTCAATGATCCGACCTCAGACTCAATATCACGCGGCACAGCGATATCCACCATGAACATCGGGCGGTGTTTGCGTTTTTTCAGGGCGCTTTCAACAGTGCCTTTGCCAAGGATCGGCAGCGGGCTTGCAGTTGAGGAGATGACAATGTCGGCTTCGGCAAGATGTGCCGGGATTTCAGTCAGGCCAATGGCGTAGGCATCAAACTGCTGAGCCAGTTTGCGGGCCTTTTCAAGGGTGCGGTTGGCGATGATCATGTGCCGGACCCCCTGCTGATGCAGATGTCTGGCAGCCAGTTCGATGGTTTCTCCGGCGCCTATCAGCAGCGCCGTCTGCTCCTCCAGGTTGGCAAAAATCTGTTTTGCAAGGGTAACAGCGGCAAAAGCGATGGAGACAGGGCTTGAACCGATTGCTGTATCGGTGCGTACCTGCTTGGCAACGCCAAAGGTGTGCTGAAAGAGCCTGTCCAGCAGTTTTCCACAGGCATTGGCTGAACAGGAGGTTTGCCAGGCGCTTTTAACCTGGCCGAGAATCTGCGGCTCGCCGAGAACCAGTGAATCAAGGCCGCAGGCGACACTCATCAGGTGATGAACGGTATCAGTGTCACAATGGCGGTAGAGGTATGGTCTCACCTGTTGGGCTTCAAGACCGTGAAAGTCAGTGAGCCACTCTTCAACACGGGAACAGCCATCGTCATCGGCGGCACAGTAGATCTCTGTGCGGTTGCAGGTTGACAGGATCACGGACTCATCAACGCCTGCCTGTTCGCGCAGACCTCTCAGTGCAGCCACGATGATGTCAGGCCCGAAAGCAAGGCGCTCGCGAATATCAATGGGTGCGGTTTTGTGATTGAGGCCGATGGTTAGTAGCATAGTGTTTTAGTGATACTGGTTATTCTGTTGTAATTTCTCAATAACTCTTGGCATTGTTCGACGCTGTATAGGATGTGCTGAGGAACGAAGCGCATCAATCGCAAACGATGCGCTTCGTTCCTCAGCACATCCTATGGAGTGTTGCCCGGTATGGGGTTATTGGAAATATATCCGCATATTGTACCAACTCTCTAATAATATTGGTAAAAGAGTGTAATCAACATATACTGCGCATCTATGAAGCCGTTTTCCAATAATTTCAGATTTGTCGTTATCGCTTTTGCAGCGTCCCTGCTGTTGCTGTCAGTCGTCACTGCTTTACCGGCAGCAGAACAGGAGCAGCAGCAAGCTGGTGATGCGGTACTCAACTCGCCCGAACTCATGTCGCACTACCTGGCGGCAGAGATTGCTGTGCATGATGGAGAGCTTGCAACTGCATTCGAACACTACATGCAGATCATAATCCCAGCCAATGAGGTCTCCATTGCCCGTCGCACTACCCATATCGGCCTGCACCTGAAGTCTGAAACAGTCGTAGAGGCGGCGAAATTGTGGGCGCAGCTTGCGCCTGATGACCTGGATGCGTGGGAGGCGCTGCTGGTGCTGCATGTCAATGCCGGTGACAGGGAGGGGGCTCTGCAGGCGACAGAATCTCTGATGAAGGCGGCTGAAGCCCAGCAGAGTGATGGTTTTATCCAGGTTGCGGCTGTTGTTGCAGAGGGTAATAACAAGGAGCTTGGACTGGAGCTGGTTAAGAGTCTGGCTGAACGCCATGCCGGTGACCCGAGGGCGCACTATGCTCTGGCCATTGCCTACTTCGGGCAAAAGAACCAGGCGGCTGCAGAAGAGTCATTGAGAGAGGCGCTGATGCTGAAAAAGGATGATCCCAAAATATGGATATTGCTGGCGCGAATTCTTGATGCCGGGCATCGTACGGACGAGAGTGAACAACTGCTGCTGCAGGGAGTGGAACATCTCCCTGACAATGACCTGCTGCGTCTCGCGTATGCCGAGCATCTTGTCATCCATGAAAAATATGAGCAGGCCTACAAGGAGTTCAAGCTGCTGCACAAGGTCCTGCCGAAAAATGATGAGATCACCCAGGCGCTGGGCAGTCTTGCAATCGAGCTGCGTCTCTGGAACGATGCGCGGGAGATCTGGAGTGAGATGATGAGCAAGCGCGGTACAAAAGACCGCGCACTCTATTTTCTCGGTCAGATCGAAGAGGGCGGCGGCAGTGCAAAAAAGGCGCTTGAGTATTACAACAAGGTCGGGGGAGCGCTGCGCACCGATGCAAAAATCAGAAGCGCGCAGCTGCTGGCCAAGCAGGGCGACCTGCCGAAGGCGCTTCAGATGATTACCACAGCACGCATGTCCGCCATGGAGGATGCTGTGCGTCTCTACCTGGTAGAGAGTGACCTGTTATCAGAGGCCAACAGGGGGATGCAGGCGATGGGGCTGCTTGACAAAGCGCTTGCCGAGCATCCGCAGCAAGTTGATCTGCTCTATGCGCGGGGGATGCTGGGAGACGACATGGGGTCTCTTGAAATCATGGAGAGGGATATGCGGGCGATTATAAAAATTGACCCGGAAAATGCGCAGGCGCTGAATGCCCTTGGTTACACCCTCACCGTTCATGACGATCGTCTGGATGAGGCGCGTGAGTTGATCCAAAAGGCCTATGCGTTGATGCCGGAGAGCGCCGCCATACTGGACAGTATGGGATGGATTGAATTCCGGCTGGGCAACCTTGAAGAGGCGGAGAAGTATTTGCGCATGGCGGCTGAGAGGGATAAGGACGGTGAGATCATGGCGCATCTCGGCGAGGTGTTGTGGGTCAGGGGGGATCGTGAAGAGGCGATGAAAATCTGGCGGGATGCGCTGCGCCTGGAACCGGAGAGCGAGCACCTGCTTGACGCCATGAAGCGGCTGCAGCAGCACGATGAGCAGTAACGGTTCAAAAACCCTGCGCAGGGTAGCATGGTTGGAAAGTTGCCGGGTTATCTATGACTGTTAGCAGAGGCTGGCCCGCGCCGGCAAAACTCAACCTGATGCTGCATATCACGGGCCGCAGGGAGGATGGCTATCATCTGCTGCAGACAGTTTTTCAGTTTATCGATTACTCTGACGAGCTCTCATTTGAAGTGACGCAGAGTGGCGATATTCATCAATTGACGCCAATTTCCGGTGTTGATGCAGAAGATGACCTGATTATCCGCGCCGCCCGCTTGCTGCAGCAGCACAGTGGTTGCAGTCAGGGTGCGGCAATCTCGATAGAGAAGCGTCTCCCCATGGGAGGAGGGCTCGGAGGGGGAAGCTCCGATGCCGCCACCGCCCTGGTTGCGCTGAATCACCTGTGGGGAGTTGGCCTGCCGGTCGATGAGCTTGCTGCACTTGGAGGCCAGCTGGGAGCAGATGTTCCCGTGTTTGTGTATGGAAACACCGCCTGGGCCGAGGGAGTTGGAGATATTTTGCAGCTGATCGAGCTGCCGCAGCCCTGGTATCTGGTGGTAAAACCCCCGTTGGAGATCGCTACTGCAAAATTATTTTCAGATCAGGAATTGAAAAGAGATTGCTCTCCTATTACAATAGCCGACTTTATTGCCGGTGACAGGCTCAATGTCTTCACTGCTGTGGTCAAAAAGCGGTATCCGGCAGTTGTAGAAATGATGAAGCTGCTGGATAAATTCGGAGATGTCAGGTTGACAGGAACGGGCGCATGCCTTTTTCTCAGCTTCGAGAGACAACAGCAGGCCACTGAGACAGCGCGGCAGATCCCGCAGAAGTGGGATAGTTTTATAGCGCAGGGTTTAAACAGGTCGCCGCTCTACCGGCGGCTTGATAATGCATAAGGTGTAGAAAAACTTGCATGAATGCTCTGGTCGAGGAGCGCAGCGACTTGATCAGAGTTTCCATAACTGGGGCGTCGGCAAGCGGTTAAGCCACTAGACTTTGACTCTAGCATCGTAGGTTCGATTCCTACCGCCCCAGCCATATTTCAATCTGCCGCCACATCTCCATGCGGGTGGCAGCGGTTACATCATTTTCAGCACAACACCATGAGGGCGCTACCGTGGCGGCAAGCGGTATGATGGTATTCTCCGGAAATGCGAATCCGGAGCTGAGCAGCAAGATTGCGGAACGCCTTGCACTGCCTCTGGGCAAGGCAAAAGTCGGCCAGTTCAGCGACGGTGAAATCCTGGTAGAGATACAGGAGAATATCCGCGGACGCGACGTTTTTATCGTGCAGTCGACTTCAGCGCCGACCAACGACAATCTCATGGAGCTGCTGGTCATGATCGATGCGGTGCGTCTTGCTTCGGCAGAGCGCATTACCGCAGTCATTCCCTATTTTGGTTATGCGCGGCAGGATCGCCGCTCACGATCATCACGTGTCCCCATTACCGCAAGACTTGTTGCCAAGATGATCTGCGCCGCCGGAGCAGACCGGGTGCTGACGATGGATCTTCATGCAGATCAGATCCAGGGTTTCTTTGATATCCCGGTTGACAATGTCTATGCATCTCCGGTGCTGCTTCAGGATATCTGGTTGAGGCAATATCCGCAGATGATGGTGGTGTCACCGGATGTCGGGGGAGTCGTACGCGCGCGTGCACTGGCCAAGCGTCTGGATGATGCTGACTTGGCTATTATTGACAAGCGCCGTCCGCAGGCCAATGTGGCGGAAGTGATGAATATCATCGGTGATGTCGAGGGGCGCACCTGCATCATGATCGATGACCTGGTTGATACCGCTGGCACGCTCTGCCATGCCGCTGGAGCGTTGAAAGAGAAGGGGGCCAGCAAGGTCTACGCCTACTGCTCCCACGCCGTGCTTTCGGGGCCTGCGCTGGTGAATCTGCAGCAGTCCCAACTCGATGAGCTTGTGGTGACAAACTCGATAGCGCTTTCGCCTGAAGCGCAGAAGTGTGGTAAAATTAGACAATTGAGCATTGCTGATTTGCTGGCTGAAACCATGCGCCGCATCAGCAATTCAGAATCCGTCAGTTCGCTGTTTGTGGACTGACAACTTCCTCGGAAGGGTCGCGTTACACAGCCCTTCTGCCCGAAGAGTGCCCTGTTGAATCCTGGTCGCGGGTTGGCAGGGCTTTTCTTTTCATCAGCATCTATCAGGAGAAATCCATGGCTGACATGTTAACTATTATTGCTCAATCCCGCGGTGATTCAGGGAAAGGTGCGAGCCGCCGCCTGCGTCGCACGGGTCTGGTTCCTGGAATTATCTACGGAACCGATAGTGATCCGCAAAGTATCTCGGTAAAACACAATGAGCTTGCACATCATTTGGAAAATGAGGCTTTTTACTCCTCTATCCTGAGTGTGGAGATCGACGGAAAAGCACAGAAGGTTGTGCTCAAGGATCTGCAGCGCCATCCTGCCAGACCTTTTATTATGCACCTTGACCTGCTGCGCATCAGCAGCAAAGAGGTGATAAAAATGTCTATTCCTTTGCACTTTTTGGGTGAAGAGACGGCGCCGGGCGTCAAGCAGGGTGGAACTGCATCGCATCACTTTACAGAGGTTGAAGTCAGCTGTCTGCCTGCTGATCTTCCCGAGTATATCGATGTCGATGTCTCTGCAATGGAGATAGGCGATGCCATTCATCTCTCCCAGATCAAGCTTCCAGAGGGTGTTGAACTGCCTGCCCTGGCGCTGGGTGAAGACCACGACATGGCTGTTGTCGCCATCTTGGCTGCGCGTGTTGAAGTTGAAGAAGAGCCGGAAGAGGTGGCAGAGGCTGCTGAAGGCGAGGCTGAAGCAACCGATGCAGGAGAGTCTGAAGAGTCGTAGCGCAGAATCTATACTCTGTGTGGATAAGGGGCATTTGGTAAACAAATGCCCCTTTTTTAATGTAACGACTCAACTGGGTTGTGTGTAATACTCGAGAGAGTGACTTTAAAGCAATGAACCACGGAAAACACGGAATATACGGAAAAGAGACACAAAACAATTCCGTGTTGTCCGCGTGTTCCGTGGTTACTATATCCAGAGCCTCTTGCAAAACTCGTAAATAGTGAGTTTTGTCATCTCGAACGAATGTGAGAGATCTTATTTATCAATGAGTTAAGATTTCTCCTTTCAGTCGAAATGACAGCTGT
>Ga0209013_10004807_pt1 | contig 11772 bp, 10 predicted proteins | sample Cruoilmetagenom2_FD_187291 | JGI IMG/M metagenome (GOLD analysis project Ga0209013, IMG submission 187291) | Oil polluted marine microbial communities from Coal Oil Point, Santa Barbara, California, USA - Sample 2 (SPAdes) (version 2) | ecosystem: Environmental > Aquatic > Marine > Oil seeps ...
GGCCTTGGCTTTGGCATCCACGGCCAGCGTGGCGGATGGGGCGATTGCGGCAAGACGTCGAGAGGTGCGATTCACACCTCCAGCCTGCCAGAGCCACCGCCAACTCCCACGGCCGATTCCAAATGAGACGAATGGGGTCTGACCCCATTCGTCTCATTTGGAAGGGACGTCGCAGCTCGGATGGGAATGTCAGTGAGAAAAGGCCATGCTGTTGGTTGTGAGTACCGATCCCGGCAACATTGTGATTCCCACCGATCTGCTGCCAGCGGACGGGCGGTTCGGATGCGGACCTTCGAAGGTCCGCCACGAGCAGGTCGATGCCGTTGTGGCCGCGCGTGACACGCCGCTCGGGACGTCACATCGCAAGCCGGCCGTAAAGAACCTCGTCGGCGATGTCCGCTCCAAGCTCAGCACCCTGTTCGCACTGCCCGACGGCTGGGAGGTTCTGCTCGGGAACGGCGGTTCCACGGTGTTCTGGGACATCGCGACGTTCGGGCTCATCCAGGAACACAGTCAGCACCTCGTGTTCGGCGAATTCTCCTCGAAATTCGCCGAGGCCGCCGCGGCATCCCCGCACCTTGGCGCGCCGACGGTCGTGCGCTCAGAAACCGGGAGCCACCCCGACGCGGTCGCCGAAAGCGGTATTGACCTGTACGCGTTGACGCATAACGAGACTTCCACCGGTGTTGCGATGCAACTCCGTCGCCCTGCAGGGACCAACTCCAGCGAAGCCCTCGTAGCTGTTGACGCGACATCGGGCGCCGGCGGATTGCTCTGGGACCCCAACGAGGTCGACGTCTACTACTTCGCTCCACAGAAGTGCTTCGCGTCCGACGGTGGCTTGTGGCTTGCAGCCTGCTCGTCGGCGGCAATCGACCGGATCGAATCGATCGGCGCGAGCGACCGGTGGAGGCCGGCGTCGCTCGACCTGAAGATCGCGCTCGACAACTCGAAGCAGAACCAGACCTACAACACGCCGGCAATCGCCACACTGGTTCTCCTCGATGCTCAGCTCGACTGGATGCTCGACAACGGCGGGCTCGAGTTCGCCTCGGGCCGTAGCGCCGCATCTGCACAAATACTGTACGGATGGGCGGAAGCACGGGACTGGGCCACGCCGTTCGTTACCAACCCGGAGAAACGCTCGAACGTGGTCGGCACCATCGATCTTGCCGAGAACATCGACGCCAGCAAGGTGTCGACCATCCTGCGGTCCAACGGAATCCTCGACACCGAGGCGTATCGCAAACTTGGCCGTAATCAGCTCCGAATCGGCATGTTCCCAGCCATCGATCCCACCGACATCGCCGCGCTCACTACCTGCATCGACTACGTAGTGAATGAGACGATTGGGGTCTGACCCCTTTCGTCTCATTTGGATGAGGCGCTGGCAGACTCAGAACAATGAACGCCACCGATGTGCTCGATTTCAGCACTGGAGACATCGGCGCGCTCGACCGGCCCGTCATGCTCGTCGGCTTGGAAGGGTGGTTCGACGTGGCGAGTGCGGCAACCCAGGCCGTTTCTGCGTTCACGGACGCTGACCACGCTGTCATCGTCGGAGCCATAGACCCCGATCCGTTCTACGATTTCACCCAACAACGACCACGAGTGACCATCGACGACGAGATCCGCAAGATCGTTTGGCCGGCGAACGAGTTCATTCTGCAGCGCAACCGGAACAGTCGCGATGTCGTCGGATTGATCGGCGTCGAGCCCCACCTGTACTGGAAAACCTACGTCGACGCGATCACGGTTGTCGCCGCAGCACTTGGCTGCGAAGCAATCGTCACTGTCGGTTCAGGAGCCGAGGCCATCCCACACACTCGGGTACCCCCGGTCACCGGCAGCACCGCCACGGCCGACCTTGCAGGACGCCTCGGCCTGGTTGCGCCTTCCTACCAGGGAGTCACTGGCGTTGCCGGAGTTCTGCACGCCGAACTCGAACGGCGGCGCGTGCCCTCGATCTCACTTCGGGTGGGAATCCCCCACTACCTCATGAACGCGGAGCATCCGCAGGCGGTTGCTGCACTCGTGAGGCACCTGAGCCATGTCCTCGATGTGTCGATCACGTCCGACATCAGCGATCAGATCAACAGCTGGCGTGACGTCCACGACGAGGTGGTTGCCAACGACGAACAGTTGAAGATGTACGTCAGCCTGCTCGAAGCCGAATTCGATCGTCGCGCCGAAGCGGCGATCCCGTCAGCGGACGACCTCGGAAACGAATTCGAGGCGTTCCTCGAAGACCAACGCGACGACGACTGATCTTGGTGTCACGACCGTGATGGTCGTGACACCTTCCGCCGCCCGAGGTGTTCAGCCAGCCTTGGCGGCGCTGAAGCCGAGTTCAAGGTCGGCCAGAATGTCATCGATCGATTCGAGACCGACACTCAGACGCACAAGACCCGGGGTTACGCCCGTGGTTGCCTGCTCTTCGACAGTGAGCTGGCTGTGGGTTGTGCTCGCAGGGTGGATCACGAGGCTTCGCACGTCGCCGATATTGGCAACATGGCTATGCAGTTCCAGGCCCTCCACGAAGGCTTTACCTGCGTCAGCACCACCGCTGATCTCAAAGGCGACAATCGACCCGGCACCTCGACCCCCACCGTATTTCTGAGCCCGCTCATACCAGGGGCTCGACGGCAGACCAGCGAACGTTACCGACTCTACTTCGTCACGTGATTCGAGGAACTCGGCGACCTTCTGGGCATTGGAGAAGTGGCGCTCCATGCGCAGGCTCAGAGTTTCGAGACCCTGGATGATCAAGAACGCATTCATCGGTGAGATCGACGAGCCGAGGTCGCGCAACATCTGTACGCGAGCCTTGAGTATGAATGCCCCATGGCCGAGTGCAGGAAAGTAGGCGAGACCGTGATAGCTCGGGTCGGGCTCTGTGAAGTTCGGGAAACGGCCCGAAGCGGCATAGTCGAACGTGCCGCCATCGACGATCGCGCCACCGATCGATGTGCCATGGCCACCACAGAACTTCGTGAGGCTGTGGACGACGATGTCGGCTCCCCACTCGAGGGGCCGGATCAGGAATGGCGTTGGAACCGTGTTGTCGACGATAAGTGGAATGCCACTGTCATGGGCAACTCCGGACACACCCTCGATGTCCAACACGTCGTTGCGCGGGTTGGCCAGCACCTCGCCATAGAACGCCTTTGTGTTGTCACGGATCGCATTGCGCCAGTCGTCAAGATTGTCAGGGTCGTCGACAAAGGTGACCTCGACGCCCATTTTCGGCAGCGTGTAGTGCAACAGGTTGTATGTGCCGCCGTACAGCGAAGGTGATGCCACGACGTGGTCGCCGGACTCGCAGAGTGTCATCAGGGCGAGTGTCGACGCAGCCTGGCCCGATGAGACCGCGAGTGTTCCCGGGAGGCCGACGGCTGTGGTGCAGCCACCTTCGAGCGCGTTGACCCGTGCTTCGAGAGCCCCCTGCGTGGGGTTCATGATACGCGTATAGATGTTGCCGATCTCGGCGAGCGCGAACAAGTTCGCGGCATGTTCGGTGTCGCGGAACTCGTACGAGGTCGTTTGGTAGATCGGCACCGCCCTCGCACCCGTGGCCGGGTCGGGCTCGCCGCCGACGTGTATTTGCTTGGTTTCGAATCCCCATTGGTCACTCATAGGGGCGAGACCCTACACGGAGAAACCCGACCCATCAACTAGGGTTTTGGCTAACTTCTGGCGGACTCAGCCACCAGAGACGTCAGCAACCTTCTGCTTTCCGGCACTGATAAAGGGCATCATCGCGCGAAGCTCCCCACCGATGATCTCGATCGGGTGTTCCTTGCCCTCTTCCTGCAGACGCTTGTAGTTCTCGCGGCCGGACTCCGACTCGGCGATCCACTCATCGGCGAACTGACCGGACTGGATCTCGCCGAGGATCTTCTTCATCTCGGCTTTCGTGGCCTCGGTCACGATGCGCGGTCCGCGAGTCAGGTCGCCATATTCTGCAGTGTCGGAGATGGAATAGCGCATCCCGGCGATGCCCTCCTCGTACATCAGGTCGACGATCAGCTTCACTTCGTGGAGGCACTCGAAGTACGCCATCTCCGGGGCATACCCCGCCTCGGTCAATGTCTCGAACCCCGCCCGAACGAGCGCAGTGACTCCACCGCAGAGCACAGCCTGCTCACCGAACAGGTCCGTCTCAGTCTCTTCTGCGAACGTTGTTTCAATCACTCCTGCGCGAGTACCGCCGATTGCGTCGGCGTACGACATTGCGATCGCCCGTGCCTGGCCAGAAGCATCTTGCTCGACGGCAATCAGCGCCGGTACGCCGCCTCCCTCGGTGTAGGTACGACGAACGAGGTGGCCGGGACCTTTCGGGGCGATCATGATCACATCGCATGTGTCCGGAGCCTTGATCCGACCGAACCGCACGTTGAACCCGTGAGCAAACGCAAGTGCCTTGCCCGGCGTCATGTGTTCAGCAATCGACTCGTCGTAGATGCGCTTCTGCTCGGTATCGGGGGCGAGGAGCATGATGACGTCGGCCCATGCCGCAGCATCAGCAATCGACATCACGGTCAGACCCGCCTCCTGCGCCTTCGGGGCCGAAGACGACCCTTCGCGCAAGCCAACGGCAACGTCGACGCCAGACTCCTTCAGGTTCAGCGCGTGTGCATGGCCCTGCGAGCCATAGCCGATGACGGCAACTTTCTTGCCTCGAATGACCGAACTGTCGGCATCGTTTGCGTAGTAGACGGTGACGGCCATGTCAGCCAGCCTTTCCAGTTTTGGTAGATGTTGAGGACGGGGTTTGAAATTTGTTGACGGCGCGCACACGGGCGCCCCGTTCAAGTTTCGGCAAGGCCACTCGGCCCGTGCGCTGGAGCTCCACGATGCCATATCCATCGAGCAGATCTTCAAAATCATCGAGCTTGTCGGGATGCCCCTCGAGACTGACGGTCACCACCAGCTCGGCGACAGCGAGAATCTTACCCTCGAATATATTTATGAGTTCGATCACCCTGCCGCGCCTGTCTTCGTCAGCCTTCACCGTGCAGATCAACAGCTCGCGCTCGACCGAACGACGGGGATCGAGTTCGGAGATCTTGATCACGTCGATGAGCTTGAACAACTGCTTCGTGATCTGCTCCAACGGCGCCGACTGCAGATCTACCACGATCGTGATTCGGCTCCGCCCCTCTGTCTCTGCCGGAGCGACCGCCAGTGAAAAGATGTTGTAGCCGCGTCGGGCGAACAGGCCGGCAACTCGAGCGAGCACACCGGGTCGGTTCTGGACGAGCACCGACAAGATGTGGTGGTTGAGGGGTTGACTCTCGTGCTGGTCGACGCTCACTTGAGGGCTCCTGATGTGTCTTCTTGGGTTGGGTGAAGAATCAGCGCCTCATTGGATTGGCCGGCTGGCACCATCGGGAAGACCTTCTCTGCCGCGTCGGTGCGGAACTCGATGACAACCGAACGGTCGTTGATCGAGTTTGCTTTCTCGATGGCAGGGGCGACCTCCTCTGGTGACTCGACGAGGATGCCAACGCAGCCCATCGACTCTGCCCACTTCACGAAATCGGGAACTTTCTCATGCAGGCTCGTTTCGGAGTAGCGCTCGTCGTAGAACATCTCCTGCCACTGCTTGACCATGCCAAGATGGCTGTTGTTGAGCAGCGCCACCTTGATCGGAAGTTCGTCGATGGTCGCCGTGACGAGTTCCTGTGCGGTCATCTGGAAACAGCCATCACCGTCTACGGCCCACACGGTCGTGTCAGGCCTGGCCGCCTTGGCTCCGATCGCAGCGGGGATAGAGAACCCCATCGTGCCCAGACCACCCGAGTTGAGCCACGTGTACGGCTCGTTGAACTCGAAGAATTGCGACGCATACATCTGGTGCTGGCCGACACCCGATGCAACGATCGTGTGCTCAGGGGCAAGCTTGCTGAGTTCCTCGATGACGAACTGCGGCTTGAGCGCTTCGCCGGGGGCGGACTGTTCGTAGGTCATCGGGAATTGCTCGCGCCATCCAGATACACGGCTCTTCCAGGCCGACGTGTCGGCTTGAACTGTGCCGGACTCCAGGAGTGTCTTGATCTCCTTGATGATCTCCTCGATGACGTATTTGGCATCGCCGACGATCGGCACGTCGGGGCGCCGAACCTTGCCCTGCTCCGCTGGATCGATGTCGACGTGGATGATCTTGGCATCGGGGGCAAAGGCATCGACCTTGCCGGTGATGCGATCGTCGAACCGCGAACCGAGCGCAATCAGCAGGTCGCTCTTCTGCATCGACGTCACCGCGGTGGCGTTGCCGTGCATTCCGGGCATACCCAAGCAAAGTGGATGGCTATCAGGAAAAGCGCCACGTGCCATCAGCGTTGTGACGACGTAGCTGTCGATCAGTTCCGCCAACTCGCGAAGTGCATCCGCGGCGCGTGCCTTGAGGATGCCACCACCGGCATAAATGATCGGCCGCTCAGAGGTGAGTATGAGGCGAGCTGCCTCCTTGATCATCCGTGGATGACCCTTCACGTTGGGTCGATACCCGGGTAGTGAGGCAAGAACATCTTCATCTGTCGGCCAGTGCCACGTCATCTCGTTCTGCAGGCAGTCTTTCGGCAGGTCGACGAGCGTCGGGCCGGGACGGCCCGTCGTCGCGATGTGGAACGCCTGGCGAATAGCCATCGGGATGTCATCAGCGGTCATCACGAGTTCGTTGTGCTTGGTGCAAGATCGAGTGATCCCGACGGTGTCGCACTCCTGGAAAGCATCACTGCCGATCGCAGCGACCGGAACCTGGCCAGTGATCGCAACCATCGGAATGGAGTCCATGTAGGCATCCATGAGTGGTGTGACGAGATTTGTTGCCGCTGGGCCAGAGGTCACCATCGCCACTCCTGGCTTTCCGGACACGTGGGCGTAACCCTCGGCCATATGGCCGGCACCCTGCTCGTGGCGCACGAGAATATGTCGGATCGAGCTCTCCATGAGGGGGTCGTAGGCGGGGAGGATGCAACCGCCGGGGTACCCGAAGATCAGCTCGACGTTCTCGTGTTCCAATGCTCTGATCAGCGCTTCAGCGCCTGTGATTCGTTCAGCCATAACTGTGTCCTTGGTGAGATTTCCTGTGGGGTTTGATTGCCGTTCGAGAAGTGACGCCGAAAAAGCAAACGACCTCCCGTTTGGGAGGTCGTGAGCACGCGCGGCGTTGGGGCCGGCGTGCTACCGGATAAGTACTACAAGCGAGTTGAAGACGCGCGTTGGTGCGTACACGGCTTCAATACTGCCACGCGCGCCGCGGGAACGCAACCTGTCATGAGTCAGCGGGGAATGCGCCTTGCAGCTGTGCGGCAGTCAAGGTGTTCTCGAGTAGGCACGCAATGGTCATCGGCCCAGTACCGCCGGGCATCGGCGTGATCCAACCCGCGACCTCGCTCACCGGTTCGAAGTCGACATCACCGACGATGCCCGATTCGGTTCGCGACACACCGACATCGATCACTGCTGCTCCGGGCTTGATCATGTCGGCGGTAATCATCCGGGCCTGGCCGGCTGCGCCGACGACAATGTCGGCCTCACGCACAACCTCGGCCATGTCCTTGGTCCGCGAATGGGCAAGCGTCACGGTGGCATCGACGCCCTTGCGAGCCAGCAGCAACGTCAGCGGCAGACCGACAAGGGTCGAGCGCCCTACAATCACGGCCCGCTTACCGCTGATTCCGACGTCGTAACGTTCGAGCAGTCGCATCACCCCGAGCGGTGTGCAGCCGACCAGACCCGGCCGACCCCGCACAAGGCGACCCATCGATCGCTCGGTGAGGCCGTCGACATCCTTTTCCGGAGGGATCAGATCGATCACGGGCTCAGGGTCGAGACCTCCGGGCAGCGGCAGTTGCACGAGAATTCCGTGCACCGCAGGGTCGAGGACAAGTCCTCGTACCACGGACTCGACCTCCACCTGCGACGCCGAGGCCGGCAGATCAACATGGCGAGAAGTGAGACCTGCCACTTGGGCCCGCTTGTGTTTCATCCGCACATAGCGCTGACTCGGCGCGTCGTCGCCGACGAGCACCGTAGCCAGACAGATGGCAGGTGAACCCGCCGCCTCGATGCGCTCTCGCAGCTGGTCGACGATCTCGTCGCGCAGAGCATTCCCATCCATCAACACAGCTGTCATGGGTCCACCTTAAAGGCGACACCCGCCCCGACACGTTTGTGGGTAATTTTCGGCGGACCGTTCCGCCGAAAATTACCTACAAACGATGTTTTCAGCCTGCTTCGGAGTGGGTTACGGGTTGTTCGCCCATCCATTCGCGGAGGGTGTTCTTCAGCTTGGTCTGCTGGATGAACAGGTCGCCCTCCGCCGGCGATTCCCCCGCCGCCTGAGGAGCCTTCAGATAGAAGCTCAGCCACTCCTGCACGCCGGACTCGCCGGCGCGATGAGCGAGGTCCATGAACAGAGCGAGGTCGAGAACGATCGGCGCGGCGAGAATCGAGTCGCGGCACAGGAAGTCAACCTTGATCTGCATCGGGTAACCGAGCCATCCGAAGATGTCGATGGCATCCCACCCCTCTTTGTTGTCACCCCTCGGTGGGTAGTAGTTGATACGGACGACGTGGTCGACGTTGCCGTACAGGTCCGGATAAACCTCAGGCTGCAAGATGCCGTCGAGCACACCGAGTTTGGAGACTTCTTTTGACTTGAAGTTCTCCGGGTCGTCGAGAACCTCGCCGTCGCGATTGCCGAGAATATTGGTGGAGTACCAGCCACGTAGACCGAGCATGCGAGCCTTGAGACCTGGTGCCAGCAGCGTCTTCATCCAGGTCTGACCCGTCTTGAAATCCTTCCCGGCGATCGGTACACCTCGGGTCTTCGACAGCTCGATCATGCAGTCGAGGTCAACACTCAGGTTCGGAGCACCGTTCGCGAACGGCACGTCGGACTGCAGCGCGGCGTACACGTAGATCTGGCTGGGTGAGATATTGGCGTCGTTGTCCTTGAGGCCCTGTTCGAATGCCGCCACCGAGGCGTGTACCTCAGATGGCTCCTGGTAGGCCTCGGTCGAGCCGCACCACACCATTACCAGACGGTCGCAGTTGTTCTCCGCCTTGAACTTGGCGATGTCGTCGATGACGGCCATCGCCTGATCCCATTTGCTCGGTATGTCTTTCACGCGGACACCATCGAGGCGCGAAACCCAACGCTGGTCGAAGACGGCGTCCATCGGCACAATCCCCTCGAGCTCGCTCGAGATCGTCGCCAGATCGGCACCTTCGAGCACACCTGCGGTGCGTGCTGCTTCGAGAGCGTTCGGGGAGATCGGGTCCCAGCCGCCGAACACGAGGTCATCAAGGCCGGCAAGCGGGACGAACTCACGGATGAGGGGGTTGCGATTCTCTTCTTTGGTACCGAGGCGGATGTGCGCCATCTGGGTAATCGAGCCGATCGGCGGCTTGAGACCCTTTCGAGCGGCGAGCACGCCCGCGATGAAGGTTGAGGACACTGCGCCCAGGCCGGGCGTCAGAATCCCCAGGCGGCCTGTGGCAGGTGTAATTGTTCGTTCCGTCATCCGCGCAAGGGTAAGCGATAATTCACATGATGGGGTGATTGTGAAGCATTTCTGAACTATCTTTCGGCGCGTGCGCCCACTTCCTGATCTCTCGATCCGCCAACTCGAGTACCTCGTAGCGGTCGCTGAGGAACCAACCTGGGCGGCCGCCGCAGAACAAGTAGGAGTCAGCGCATCAGCTCTCTCACAAGGACTCGCCGAGTTGGAACGCCGCCTCGGTGTCACGCTTTTCGACCGTGAAGGGCGCAGACGCCCGGTTCGCGACGGGGTCGCTCCGGCAGTCGCTCACGCTCGCCAGGTTCTGGCCCTCACAGGCGACCTCGCACAATGGTCTGACCGAGTACGCACCGGCCGCAGCGGACGTCTCCGGCTGGGCATGATCGATGCCGGGGCAGTCGTCCACTACCCCGAGCAACTCCAGATGTTCCGTGCCGAACATTCTGATGTCGAACTGCTGCTCAGGGTTTCACCATCGGCCCAACTCCTCGATTTGCTGGTGTCAGGGGAACTCGACCTTGTCGTCTGTGTCGACCCGACGGAGCCGCTGCCGGGTATCGAGACGGAACCACTGCAGTCAGAGGATCTTGCAGTCTACGGCCCGCCCGGCGTACGTATCGAAGCACCATCTACCTGGGGGCCATGGGTTCTCTTTCCTGCTGGCTCCCACACCCGGTCAATCATCGTCGAGAGACTGGCACAGCTCGGGGCGCCGCTCGACGTTGTTGCCGAGAGCCACCAACCGGAGGTCTTGCGCGAGATGGTTCACCTGAACACCGGGTGGACCGTGCTACCTACGTCGCAAGGGGAGCACGGTGATCGACCGCTCACCGGTGGCCGCCCGCTGACGACTCGCCAGCTCATACTGGCGACACGAAGAGGATCTGTACACGACCCCGTCGTCGATGAATTGGCGGAAAGCCTCAGGCAGGCGTCAACGTAATTGGAACCGTGACGTCAGGGTCGGCCGTCTTGAAATCGAGAACCGGCGCGGGGCCATCACATGAGTAGGTAACACCATTGATGGGCGAGCTGTTCAGAAAGCCGTTGGCGAGGTCGTCGCCGTCGATCGTGACGCCTCCAACAGTGATGGATACCTTCAACGCATTGACGTCAGACGCAGTGGTCACAACACCCTCGCTAGCCGACCAATTGCCAGTGATGTCGCCACTCGCTTCGCCGGTCCCCACCGTGCCAGCGACCTCGACAACCAGAGTGAACCCGGGGTCCCAACGATAGGTGCCGTCTGCGCTGAATGTCAGCGGTGCAGACCCTTCGACATCGATGGTCAATGGCGAGTCGACCGTTGCCTCGAGTGCGTCGTAAAACTTATTCATCTCCTCTTCGGTCACCACCCACTGCCCGACCAGGCAGGAACCATCGGTGTCCGCGGCAGCAGTTGTCACCGGGGGGTCAGTTGCAGGAGGATCAGTCACGACCGCTGCCGCCGTAGTCGTCGGGGCATTCGTGGTGGGCGCGGGCTCGACAGTTGTGGGCGCGGGCTCGACCGCCGTAGTGGTGGTCGCGACAATCGACGCCGCCGTATCGGACGAAGAAACTCCATCGCTTCCGCCGCAAGCCGCTAGGACCAAGGCACTGACCGCTGCAAGACCGAATATCGAAAGGCGAGTTCGCATCGCTGGATTGTTGCAGAACACAGCCGCCAATACCGAGTATTTCGGCGCCAACCGAAATGATTTCTACAACTCGAGGGTGGGGGTCGCTCCACCGAGTACTGCGTGAAGCTGGGCTGTGTCGACGTTGCCACCGCTCAGCACGAATGCGCTGCGCTCGCCACGGGCTGAAGGAGGTTCCGAGAGGAGCCCAGCGAGACCGATCGCACCTCCCGACTCAGCAACATTGTGAGTGGTTCTATAGATGACCCGCATTGCCTCGGCGGTGACATCGTCGGGGACTGCAATGACGCGTGCCGCTCCGCCAAGGATGCCGGAAATCGATTCGCTGTCTGGCGTCCTAGTAGCGACACCGTCGACGAATGTGGCAGCAGAGTCGGTAGTTACCACCCCTCCGGCCTCAAATGAAAGTTTCGTAGCAGGAGCGTTCTCCGACACCACTCCGACGATCTCCGTCTCGAGATTCAAGAGGTCACGTACAGCGATCAGGGCATTGATACCAGAACCCATCCCGACCGGCACGTAAACGGTGTCAAGCGCGCCGGCACCGTCGAAGAGCTCCTTCGCGTAGGTGGCAACACCGAGAACCAACTCTCGCTGGAACG
>Ga0209013_10004808_pt1 | contig 11769 bp, 12 predicted proteins | sample Cruoilmetagenom2_FD_187291 | JGI IMG/M metagenome (GOLD analysis project Ga0209013, IMG submission 187291) | Oil polluted marine microbial communities from Coal Oil Point, Santa Barbara, California, USA - Sample 2 (SPAdes) (version 2) | ecosystem: Environmental > Aquatic > Marine > Oil seeps ...
GCATGTTCAATGGCGGGTTCTGATACCCGGGTGCCTTCAGACTCCGGCGGTGTTGCCTTGACAGCCAGCCAGGCCGGATAGCGCCGCCACGGAAACAGGTAGTTGAAGGCCACGGCCACGGCCAGCATGACCAGTACGTTAATCATGATGGGGGTGAATACAAACTGGTAGCCAAGCGCGTGCGTGGTTTCGCCACCAATCACAGCGGCCAGTGCTGTAGCGCCGCCCGGCGGGTGGATGCAGCGACTGTAGTGCATGGCGCCAACGGAGAGTCCGACGGCCAGGCTACCCGCGACAATTTCACCCGGGATGACCAGGGCGCAACTCACTCCGATGATGGCGGATATGATATGTCCGCCAAATACATTCCAGGGCTGCGACAGGGCACCGTGCGGAACCGCGAACAACAATACCGCGCTGGCACCCATGGAGGGTACGATTAACAGTGTGCCGGTTGGGCCGAGTGTGGCGCGGGTAATGATAAAAATGCAGGCGATGACCAGTGTACCGCCCAGTGTCGACACCAGCCGCTCGGTATGACTGACCTGGCTGGGTTCAATGCCGAGGTATTTTGCAAGGGAGGCAAACACAGGAATCATGATGGCTTCATCAGTCCCAGAACGAATGTTTGTCTACCCATTGAATGGATAGCCCGTACCAGATCACAATGGGCAGCATGATGCCGAACCACCACCAGTCATTGAGATACCAGGACAGCGGGATGCAGAACAGGGCGAAGGCGAGGCTGCTCCAGAACAGGATTTTTGCACCTTTACGTGTCTCGATATTCAACAATCCCAGGAAAACCCATAGCGGCATATTCTCTTTCCTTTCCATCGTTTGTCCTTGTTGTCAGGGCGATTTGCGGCGGGCTTGCGATGCTACCATGCGATAAGGAATACTCTCGCCAAGACGCAAAGACCGCAAAGTTACAAGCTGTTGTTAAAAAACATATTAATATTTTATTCTTGGCGTCTTAGCGCCTTTGCGAGAGAAATTAAGGCCTTTACGTTAGCGCGCTAGTGTAGCAATAAACTGCTGATTCCATAAAAGTCGTTCTCCAAATTCCATGGTCGCATATCATAAGTATTCATAGATATTGTCTTTATTGTATATAAGTTTATATCTATAGTATGTCGCATGAACATCACCTTCCGGCAATTGCAGATCTTTGAATCGGTGGCGCAGTACCTCAGTTACACGCGTGCATCTGAGGCGCTGCATCTGACGCAACCTGCTGTGTCCATGCAGATCAAGCAGCTGGAACAGTCGGTGGGTTTGCCACTGTTCGAGCAATTGGGGAAGAAGGTGTTTCTGACCGAGGCCGGTCACGAATTCAGCCGTTATGCCAAGGCCATTACCGGGCAACTCAATGAGCTGGAGCAGGTAGTGAACGAGATGAAGGGTCTGCAACGCGGCCGCCTGACCATTGCGGTAGCCAGCACTGCCAACTATTTCGTGCCCCGTCTGCTAGCCACGTTTTGCCAGCAACACGGTGAGGTCACGGTGAGCCTGGATGTGACCAATCGCGAGCAGCTGTTGAAGGGATTGGTCGAAAATAGCACTGACCTGGTGATTATGGGACAGCCACCGGCGGGGATGGATCTGGTCGCCGAACGCTTTTTGGATAACCCTCTGGTGGTGATTGCGCCGCCGGATCATCTGCTGGTCACACACCGGCAGATACCCATGGAACGCTTGCTTGAAGAGACCTTCCTGGTGCGTGAGCAGGGTTCCGGTACCCGTTCTGCGGTGGAGCGCTTTTTTGCAGCGAACCAGCTGGCATTGTCCACAGCGATGGAAATGAGCAGTAATGAGGCCATCAAGCAGGGTGTGGAAGCGGGGCTGGGGCTGGGTATTGTTTCACTGCATACCCTTGGGATGGAGCTGGCGCTGCAGCGCCTGGTGATACTGGACGTGGTGAATTTTCCGATTATGCGCTACTGGTACATCGTGTATCGTAGTGGCAAGCGCTTGTCACTGGTGGCGCAGGCGTTCCAGAACTTTGTCAGGGAAGAGTCTGCGCAGATTCTGAAAATGCCCGTGGTGTGAAATAAAATGAAGGTCGGGTTAAGCTCAATGGCACTTACTTATGAGGTGTCATCAATAAAAACACCCAATTGGCCACGGAAGCACACGGAATTACACGGAAATAATTCTATTAAGGCATTTTTCTTCCGTGTAATTCAGTGGCAAGATTTTTAAGTAAGTGCCGTTCGGGTTAAGCTACACTAATCAGACCTGCGCAGCTGCGCTACCTGGAGGATAACCCATGAAAAAACTGATGATTACTGTGGCTACCTTGCTTTCACTGGTGCTCGTGCCATTGTCTGTCCTTGCGGCCAAGGATGGCGAGAGTCACAGTGACCGCGCCGATGATCGTGCCGGCGACAATGCCAGTTTCAAGCGTGATCACGATGACAGAGACGATGATGACGGGGAACACCGAAAATCGGAAAGCAAGCATGATCAGGGCCAGGACACTATTCATCAGGGTAAGGCAACGATGGGCTTCAGGACCAAGCCTGTGCAGTAGACCAGGGGAGCCTCTGTTCAATTCGCAATCAACTTATTTGCCATTATTTTCCGATTCATTGGTCGTACTGGATTGCTGTGCTTGCTCCTGTCGAATACGCGCATAGAAATTTTCCGCACCCGGGTGCAATGGCATGGAAATGCCAAGTCTGGATGTTTTGTCGGTGATAAAACCGGCACGATAAAATGTGCGGGCGATTTCCCCTGTTCCGTCACGCATTAACTTCATGAACTGTTCCACATCTTTGTCCAATGTGTTTACGTTCGTCGCTAACAAGGCGGCCAAACCCAGGGTCCAAATGGATTCCGTTTGGCCGGGATAGGTTCTTGCCGGGATAGGCAGTCCGTAATAGGCGAAATTCTGGTCGGCCAGTTTATTGATGATGTTCTGGCCCAGCGGGATAAAACGAATATCATTCCGTCGCTGGGCCAGGTCCTGCAGTGCCGGGTCGGGTACTGCGCCTGCGATGATGATAACGTCCACTTCATCATTCTCAAGTGCCTTGATGGAATTGCCGCGGCCGAGAAGCTTGACGTTGTTACTGTTCATTCGCTCAAATCCTGCTGCTAACCAGATGCGGGCTGCAGTAAAGCGTGTCCCTGATCGCAGGCTGCCGATAGCAATTCGCTTGTCTTCGATATCAGGGAATGTACGCAGGCCGCTCTTTTCCAGCGTAATCACATGAATCGCTTCAGGCCAGAGGCTGGCAATGGCGCGCAAGTCCGGTGATGGCAGCTGGCCTTCTTCAATCCAGCCCTTGTACAGTACTTCGGCAACATCGCTCTGCAGCAACGCAAAATCGATGCGACCGGTGTTTAAACGGTACCCGTTTTCCAGGCTGCCTTCGGATGCGTAGTTAAACACCTTGAATCCCTGCTTATTGGCATACTCAGAAAATGCCTCGCCAAACTTGTAGTACGAGCCGCTTGGCCAGCCGGTCCCAAACGTGTGGTACTGGTCGAGATCTGCATGACCAAGATCAATGCGTGCCAGTGAACGTCGCAGTTCGCGAAGTGTTATTCGATCCTGTTCAGAGCGACTCGCATCAATGTTGTGGTCGAGCAGATCTCTGATATTTTTTATGATGGCATTTGGTGAAGGTGTATCCAGTGTTTCTATAACAGCAGTGATTTCTTCGGATTGTAAAGGCGTGAAGGTGTTTACTATCCATGTGCCATCAGTCTGCTGGAAGCCGAGCCGTCCGCGGATAAGCAGGCGGTCGCCCTTGTGATTGCCTTCATTGTTAAAGCCTTCAATGCTTGTTGTGGTAGCCCCAAGGACTACGGCCAGCGTACCGACATTAAGAGTGCGCCTGGATATCAGGTTGTAATCACGCAGAAATTCAAGTTCCAGATTGTAATAAACATAAATACCGTCAACGCCATCAAGCCTTGGCGCTGAACCTTTACGTGTCAGTTCTTTGATCTTGAAAAGGTTTTCCGAGAACTGCCGGTCAAGCCTTTGCTGTATTTCTGTGTTCAGTGACTGGTGATCCGGACCACGGCTACAGGCAATTAATGCAAGCAGTAGAACAAGGAGCAGGACGTGATCCAGGCGCCGCATCTTAATTTCCCAGTCCAAAAACCGGTAGCATCAGATAGCCCTGTATCACGATTGCATTTAGCAGGTCGATGAAGAATGCACCCATTAACGGCACCACAATAAATGCCTGGGGTGCAGGCCCGAAGCGTTTGGTTAGTGCGCTCATATTGGCAACTGCCGTAGGTGTGGCGCCCAGGCCGAATCCACAGTGGCCGCCGGCAATGACCGCTGCATTGTAATCCTTGCCCATAATTTGCCAGGTGATGTAACTGGCAAATATCACCATACCGAAAAACTGTGTCCCCAGTAATACGAGCAGTGGCCCGGCCATACTGACCATGCCCCAGAGGTTTAGTGACATCAGGGCCATGACAAGGAACAGTGACAGGGCAATATTCCCGATCAGATCGACGCTGGGCTGATGAGCATTGGGCAACTTGTCATGAATGGTGATGTTGCCGATAACAACGCCGACAACCATGCACCAGACGATATCCGGCAAGGTCATTACATTGGCTGAAAACCAGACTGAAATCAGTTTGCCAAAGATCATGCATAGCAATACATAAAAAAAAGCCAGCAGGAAGTTGTCTTCATTGACAGGCGCATAGGTACTGTCATCATGCTGCAGCACGATGCCATGCTCGTCGGGTGCCTTCTGAGGCACCTGAATATTATGCTTTTTTATCAGACGGCCGGCCACCGGGCCACCGATAATACCACCCAGAATCAGGCCAAAGGTGGCGACTGCCATTGCCAGTTCCATCGCGCCGGCAATATTGCTGCTGTCACTGAACTGTTGCGCATAAGCTGCCCCCGTTGCGTGGCCGCCGGAAAGGGTGATTGAGCCACTCAACAGGCCGACCAGCGGATGCAGGTCCAGGCTTAATGCTGTCACCAGGCCAATGCCATCTTGTATGATCAGGTAGAGCAAGCAGGCAATAACGAACAACAATAGTTGCTTGCCGCCTTTGGAGAGCATGCGCATGTCAGCGCCGAGACCGACACAGGAAAAGAAAGCCAGCATCATTGGCTCTTTCATCGACATGTCAAAACCGAAGCGGATATTAAACTGGCCCAGAAGTAAACTGGCGACGAGTGCGAACAGAAAACCGCCGACAACAGGAACAGGTATATTGTTCTCGCTGAGAAAACGCAGGCGTGCTACAAAAAAGATACCGATATAGAGTACCAGCACGGCAAAGCCGAGCGTTTGTACCGGACCAAGATCAAGTGACATGATCAGTCCAAATAATCTGATTGTTCACATGGATAGGGCAGCGCGGATCCGGGCGGTGGTTGCCAGTGCTTGCTCAATATCTCCGGCGAGGCAATTGATGTGGCCCATTTTGCGGCCCGGGCGTGCTTCCTTTTTCCCGTACAGGTGCAGGTGGGCCTGCGATTCGTTGAACACCTGTTGCCAGTCCGGTTCACCGTCTGTCCAGATGTCACCCAGCAGATTGGTCATGACGACGGGGGATAACATCTGCGTGTCAGCGGGTGGTAGCCCGCACATCATGCGCACCTGCTGCTCAAACTGCGATGTAGCGCAGGCATCCACGGTGTAGTGGCCACTGTTATGTGGTCGTGTGGCCAGTTCATTAATGAGTAACTCGCCCTGCCGGGTACAGAAAAATTCGACGGCCAGTATTCCGCAGTAATCCATTGAATCGGCCAGTCGGGTGGCCATGTCGATTGCTTTTTCTCCAAGGTTTGCATCGAGTGTGGCGGGCACGATGGTGGTATCAAGAATGCCGTTCACGTGACGGTTCTCGCCGACCGGGTAGACCGATGTCTGGCCGTTGACACTGCGTGCAAGGATGACAGAGATCTCGCGTTCCAGATCAACCATTTCTTCCAGCACGCACGCGGTGTTGCCGAGTTGCTCAAAGGCGGCACGTGCTTCAGCCAGCGTATTGACCTGTATCTGACCCTTGCCGTCGTAGCCCAGGGAAGCGGTCTTCATCAACAGCGGTGCATTCAGCACCTCGATAGCAGCGATGATATCTGCATCTTCATAGATGGCAGCAAATGCGGCAGTGGCAAGACCATGATCCTGCACGAAGGTCTTTTCACGGATGCGATCCTGTGCAATCCGCAGGGCCTCTGCGTTCGGGCGTACGGCGCAGAATTTTTCCAGGTAATCCATGCTCTCGGCCGGGACGTTCTCGAATTCGGTAGTGATGGCCGCGCACTCGTCACCGAGCAGTTGTAATGCTGCATGGTCATGGTAGTTGGCCTTGATATGCTGGTCGGCTATCAGTCCGGCCGGGCTGTGTGGATCCGGATCGAGTACCACTACCCGATAACCCATACTGTAGGCCGCCAGTGTGAACATACGGCCCAGTTGTCCACCGCCCAGAACACCCAGTGTGGCGTTAGGGAGAATCATGATTTGGGAGGCAGATCCATGTCAAAAACCATCTGTTGCTGGTCTTTGCGGAACTGCTCGAGTTTGGTGGCCAGTGTTTCGTCAGCGGCGGCCAGGATACTGACTGCGTACAGTGCCGCGTTGGCCGCGCCGGCCTCACCGATAGCAAAGGTTGCGACGGGTACACCCTTGGGCATTTGAACGATGGAGAGTAGTGAATCCATGCCCTTCAGGTAACGCGACGGCACCGGTACGCCAAGGACTGGAATCGTGCTCTTGGCTGCCAGCATGCCAGGCAGGTGTGCGGCACCACCGGCACCGGCGATGATGCAGGTAATCCCGCGTTCACGGGCCGTGCCGGCATATTCAAACAGCAGGTCGGGGGTACGGTGGGCCGAGACGACCCGGGCTTCAAAGGGGACACCGAATTTCTTCAGCATGTCCGCTGTATGTTGCATTACATCCCAGTCACTGTTGCTGCCCATGACCAGACCAATGCGAGGTGCTTCGCTCATGATGTTATCCGTTGTTGCCTAAACGAAAGCAGTCCATTTTAGCATTTTCCTGTGGTTTTACTAATCGCCCTGTCGCTGCCGCCCGTGGATGACGATTCCTGTACAATTCGCCTTTTTCCGGAGCAATGGCATGTTGCAAACCCTGTACCAGTCCACCCTGAAGAGCCTGCCATTGCTGGTACGTGGCAAGGTGCGTGATGTCTATGGCGTGGGTGACGAGCACCTGTTGATCGTTACCACGGACCGGCTGTCTGCCTTTGACGTCATCCTGCCGGACCCGATACCCGGCAAGGGGGTGGTACTGACCGCGGTGTCCAATTTCTGGTTTGAGCGTACTCGCAGCATCGTTTCCAATCACCTGGCGGAACTGTCGCTGGCCGACGTGTTACCTGATAACGATGAACGCGCCCAGGTTGAGGGCCGTGCCATCGTGGTTAAAAAACTCAAGGCCTTGCCCGTCGAGGCTATTGTCCGCGGTTATCTGATCGGTTCCGGCTGGAAGGACTATCAGCAGACCGGGCAGGTGTGCGGAATCCCCCTGCCATCCGGTTTGCAGCTGGCCGACAAGCTGCCGCAGGCCATCTTCACGCCGTCGACCAAGGCAGCCGTCGGTGATCATGACGAGAATATTGATTTTGAGCAGACGCGCGCCTTGCTGGGTGATGAGCTTGCGGAACAGGTGCGTGATATCAGTCTGGCAATCTATACCAGCTGTGCCGGTTATGCGCTGGAACGCGGTATCATCATTGCAGATACCAAGTTCGAATTCGGGCTGGATACGGATGACCGGCTGGTGTTGATTGATGAGGTGCTGACACCGGACTCATCACGCTTCTGGCCGGCAGACAGCTATACGCCGGGTACAAGCCCGGCCAGTTTCGACAAGCAGTTTGTACGTGATTACCTGGAGACACTGGATTGGGACAAGACACCGCCCGGACCCGCATTACCGCCCGAAGTGATTAAGCAGACGGCTGATAAATACCGTGAGGCACAGCGACGCCTGACGGCCTGATGAAGAGGAGAGGACGCTATGTACGGATTTAATGTAACGGTTGCCGGCACCATGGACGAGGTGCGGGAGCAAGTGATTGGAGAGTTGCAGAAAGAAGGTTTCGGCGTGTTGACGGAAATCGATGTAGCGGCAACGCTGAAGAAAAAGATCGATGTTGATCGCAAACCCTACGTGATACTGGGTGCCTGCAATCCGGGGCTGGCCAACCAGGCAATCAATGCAGACCCGGATATCGGTCTGCTGTTGCCCTGCAACGTCGTGGTGCGTGAAGAGGATGATGGCTCAATCACGGTGGCCTTCATGGACCCCGCCGCTGTGCTGGGACTGGTGGATAAAGAGGGTGTTGAGGCACTGGCCGGAGAAGTGCGCGGGAAGCTGGAACGCGTGCGGGATGCGCTGCAGGGCTGACGGTTTCCGACTATCATAAACAGTGTCCATCCAGTAAAGGATAAATCTCGCCAAGACGCAAAGATCGCAAAGTCATAACTTATTGTTATAAAAAGAATAAGAAACTTTTTCTTTGCGTCTTGGCGAGAGAAATTACAGCGTTTATGGATGTAAACTAAGCAAAAGCCAGTCATACGGTCACAATCATGGCATTGCCAAGACTTTCTGTGCATTTCGATACCGCTGCGGAACCGTTGCGCAAGCGGGCACCGTCACATGATGAGAACGGCAAGCCGCTCAGTGATTTCATGATGCTGGTCCCCGGCCTGCGTGACAAACCGAAACATATCATCGATAACACCATTCAGGATGTGCACATCGTGTTAACACACTTCAGTGAAGTGGTTGTCTTTGCCGAGTTCAATCTGAAGCTCAACCTGTTATGGGTCTCGATTCGGCCGGTGCAGGGTATTCGCTATGAAATTGCCACGGCCATCCAGGCACAGGTGCCCGACGCGAAACTGGTCTCGCATATCTGAATGTTATTTACACAGGCTGGCATACTGATCCTGCAGGGTCTGTCCGGGGCGCTGCTGGGTGTGTGTATTTTCTACCTGCTGGGTTCACTGCTGACACGGCAATGGGTACGCATTGATGCCTACCCGCTGGCGCTGTCCATGGCGGTAGCCTTTCTGGTTGCAATCGTGTGCGAGGTCTACCTTGGGAAACTGTATTACCTGCTGATGGGTGAGCGCCTGTGGGAGTACCGGGTGTGGCCCATACACGACGGCTACACGTCCATGCTGAATTTTATTGTCTGGCCGGTCTATGGCTATTACGTATATTTCTTTCACCATGTGTTGCAGCAACACGCAATCACTATCCGTCCGCGATGGCTGAAGGGCCTGGTCTCCGGTTTTGACGGACCCTTGCTGGAAATCCTTGCGAATGGTTTTTTTCTGCTGTTCTACGGGACTTTCTATTTCTACTATCTGCCGGATGACATGCGTCACTTCACTTCAGTGCAGGTGGCTCCGCTGTACATGGTGATGGGCGTCATTCTCAGCTTGTTGCTGGATGCCCTGCTCAGTCAGCCGCGGCGCTGGCAGTACCCGACCGGGTTTTATCTTGCCGGTGTCGGTTTTGTGCTGGCGGGGTAATTAAAGCGTCTGCGAAAAGTAATTCTTCAGGAAATCATCAAAGGATTCACCGTTGCTGTCTTCCATGGTGCGTTGCTTCTGCAGCGATTGTTTAACGGTTTCCCTATAGGCTGCAAACTGCGCCGGGTCGTGCTCAAGGTTGTGAAAATACCGCTGGTGCTGTTTCGACATGCGTTGTGCAAAGTGGTAGTAGCCTTCGTCGTGTTCACGCATACCGGCCAGCACCTGTGCCGACAGTGTCTTGTCGGGATCGGCAACGGCGGCCTGTTGTGCCCGCAGGGCCTGCTGGTAGGGCGTGCCATCCTCGCCCACGTCGAGGGTATCGGCAAAGGCTGCCATTGCCTCGCACAAGGCACCCGCCCACTGTTGCAGTTTCACGGTTGCTCCATTGTGCCGCAGCGTTAAACCAGGTTTCCGGCCGCGGTAGGCGACGGCATCCAGGTTGTAGTCGATCTCCTGACGTTCCTGGTCGCTGATTGCCGGGCTGTCCTGCAGCAGGCAGAAGGCCATGAAGGTTTCAATGAAGCGGCACTGTGTCTCGCTGATGCCCAGGGGATCAAATATATTGATATCCAGTGAGCGCAACTCGACATAACGCACTCCACGTCGCTGCAGGGCCAGGGTCGGTTTCTCATTGAATTCAGGTGCCTGCTTGGGTCGCACGGAACTGTAGTATTCATTTTCGATTTGCAGCATGTTGGAATTGAGCTGGCGGTAGATACCATCCACTTTTACCCCGATCGCCTCGAAGCGCGGGGAAGGAGTCTCGATTGCCCTGGTCAGGCTGGCGACATAGGCATCGAGGCTATCATAGTTGGCCTTGAAGCCGACCTCGTTCTCCAGGCTGTTCTGGTAACCGATGTCACACATGCGCAGCGAGGTTGCATGTGGGCTGTAATAGGTGTTCTCGTTGAACGCCTGCAGGGTGGTCTGCTTGCCGTCGAGGAAGGACTTGCATACTGCTGGCGAGGTACCAAACAGGTAAGGGATCAGCCAGCCAAAGCGCTGCAGGTTGCGTATCAGGGCGAAGTACTGTTCGGAAATAAAGGTTTGCAACGGCCGCGTGTCGTCTTCAAGCCGCTGGCAGGCCGACCAGAAGTCGTTGGAAAACGAGTAGTTGTAATGCACCCCCGCAATCACCTGCATGACGCGCCCGTAACGGTAGCCGAGGCCGCGCCGGTAAACGGTCTTCATCAGGCCGCTGTTGGACGTGCCATACCGGGCGATGGGGATGCTGGCACCGCCGGCAACCACACAGGGCATGCTGGAGGACCAAAGCAGTTCCCCTTCCAGCTGCAGGTAGACGAAATGCTGCAGGTCACGCAGGTTAGCCAGCGCCGCCGTTGCGCTATCCAGCGGCGGGGTAATGAATTCCAGCAGTGCCTCGGAATAATCGGTGGTGATCCAGGGATGTGTCAGTGCCGCACCCAGGGCGGCAGGATGGGGTGTTTGCGCGATGCTGCCATCTGGCGCGACGCGCAGGCTTTCCTTTTCCAGTCCGGTCTGGCCACCCTTCAGCAATTCTGGCCCGCCATCAGCAATCAGTGCTGAAAGTCTTTGTTTTACTTGTAAATACAACAGGATGTCCTGGTGGCTTGTAGTTTATGGGTGCGGAATGATACTGTGTCGTCCCCCTGAGGGGTGTAAAAGTTTATAACTTGTTGTAATGTTGCAGAAAATTTATTACAAAATTCATAAACCAATAACGGTTGACCGGTATGCCGGCTAGAAGTGGGACACTGAAAATCGCGGATATCAAGATTTCCTGCAGTGGTTGCAGCCTGTCCGAGCTGTGCCTGCCGCATGGCATGAGTGGTGATGACATGGCGACGCTGGATGAGATCGTCAAGCGCCAGCAACCCTACCAACCAGGGCAGCATATCTTTCGTGCCGGCGACCAGAGTCGTTCCCTGTTTGCAGTTCGCTCCGGCGCCCTGAAATCCTACTGTACAACGGAAGACGGTGATGAACAGGTGCTCGGCTTTACCCTGCCGGGTGAAATGGTGGGTCTGGATGGCATGAATGATGGTGCCTACGCGAGTAATTCGGTAGTGCTGGAGACGGCGAGTGTCTGCGAGTTGCCCTATAACAGTCTGGAAGACATGTGCCATAAGCTACCCGGCCTTAATCGCCAGATGATGCGGGTGGTCAGCAAGGAGATCACCACTGACCAGAAGATGCTGCTATTACTGGGCAAGCGGACGGCGGAAGAACGGCTGGCGGCCTTTTTACTCAGCCTGTCG
>Ga0209013_10004809_pt1 | contig 11768 bp, 10 predicted proteins | sample Cruoilmetagenom2_FD_187291 | JGI IMG/M metagenome (GOLD analysis project Ga0209013, IMG submission 187291) | Oil polluted marine microbial communities from Coal Oil Point, Santa Barbara, California, USA - Sample 2 (SPAdes) (version 2) | ecosystem: Environmental > Aquatic > Marine > Oil seeps ...
GATAAACTATATTAGAAAAATATTAAGTCTGAAAGTGGCTATTTTAGTCACTTTCTTTGTTTTTTTATAAAGTAAAGGTTTCATCAGTATTTGTTTTTTTATAGTTGGTTCTATAAGATTAGCTTAAATGGAAGAAAGAAGGTGTTCCTTATTGGATACAGATTATGAATTGGTAGTGGAGAGCTGTTTACTTGCAGGACGGTTAATGATGGAAAGTGGTGCTGAAACGTATCGAGCAGAAGATACGATGGACCGCATGGCTATTTCACAGGAACTTACGCAATCTCAAAGCTTTGTCACTCCAACAGGGATCATTTTTAGTGGGAATAAAAACCTTCCAACAAGATTAGTACGAATAAATGCTAGAACGACGGATTTAGGTAAAATCGCCTCCGTTAATAATGTATCTAGAAAATTAGCTTTTAGAGACATTACAATTGAAGAGGCATATAGCGAGCTTAAACAGATTGAAGATGAACATAAAACCTATCCATTTTGGATTCAAATAGTTGCAGCGGCAATTGCTTCAGGTGCATTTCTTTTATTATTTTCCGGAAAACTAATAGATGTACCTACTGCTTTACTTGCAGGAGGAATTGGTTATGCAATAGCAGATCGGTTAGAGATAAGGACGAGGGTTAAATTTTTTGCGGAATTTTTTGCGGCGTTTGTGGTTACTGTCATTGCAACCATTTCAGTTGCCACTGGTTTGGGAAGTGAAATAGATACCATCATTATTGGTTCTGTTATGCCACTTGTTCCAGGTCTACTCATCACCAATGCAGTCCGCGATTTAATGGCTGGTAGTTTTGTGTCCGGTCTATCCAAGGGAGCAGAAGCTTTCCTCACAGCGTTTGCAATTGGAGCCGGAGTCGCGCTAGTACTATCACTGTAGGGAGGATTCAAATTGATATATGTAGTTCAAGGTATTTTAAGTTTTATCGCAGCTGCCGCGTTTGGAGTAGTATTTAACGCACCTAAGAAATCGCTGTTTTACTGTGGAGTAGTGGGCATGACCGGTTGGATTGTTTATATGTATGTGAACTCGTTAAATCAGGATCAGGTGAGTGCATCGTTTGCAGGAGCCTTCACCGTTGCATTCGTATCCCATATAATGTCCAAAAAATTTAAAATGCCTATGATTATTTTTAGTGTTGCAGGAATCATTCCATTAGTCCCTGGAGGCACGGCTTATAATGCCATGAGAAGTGTTGTGGAAAAAGATTATGCATTAGCTCTTGAATTTGCTTCTCTAGCTTTACTGATTTCAGGTTCGATTGCAATGGGCTTAGTATTTGCTGAAATTATTACACAGCTTTGGACGAAAGCAATTCTAAGATTAAAAACAAAACCGTGAGCAAAGAGACTTTGTCTTTGCCCGCGGTTTTTAAATTTTCAAGTCCGCGAGTATATCACCAATGAGCGCTGGTAATCGAAGAACGAAAGCGAGTAACCGAATGAATACAGCGAGTAAATGCTCAGCGACCGCAAGTAAATTACCTAAAAAATAATGTAAAAAAAGTCTGCCCTGGGGACAGACTCTTTAAATGTTTCCTATTTTATAGCATTTTTTCTACTTCTTCTGCGGAAATTGGCGGGCTAATGTAATAGCCTTGGACTGCGTCACAGCCGACTCGTTTAAGTAGAGCAAACTGTTCGGCACTTTCTACACCTTCCGCGACCACTTGAAGGTCTAATGATTGGCCAAATTGCACCAAACCTTGAACAAGCTTCTCGAGTTTTTCTTGTTTAGTTACAGAATTTATGAAAGATTTGTCAATCTTCAACTTCCCAATTGGTAACATTTGCAAGTATCGTAAAGAAGCATAGCCTGTTCCGAAGTCATCTAACACAAAGACGATTCCATCTTGCTGCAGCTTCTGTATTTGCTGAACAATTGCTTTTTCTGCCTCTGCTTCGAGTGCAAATTTTTCCGTAAACTCGATTTGGATAAGTTCTGGAGAACATTTGTACTTTTCAAGTACTTTTCGAATGGTCTTTACCATATTTTTATCTCTAAATTCGCGAATAGAAGAGTTAAAGCTCACTTTGATAGGCATTCCTTTTTGAGCCCAAATAGCAGCTTGCTCACAAGACTTTTCTAACATAAACTGACCAATCTCATTGATCAATCCTGTTTCCTCAGCGATAGGAATTAGTTCCTCTGGTGAGACCGTGCCCAATACACTATCTTCCCATCTAACTAATGCCTCTACAGAAGTTATTGCTCCAGTTTTGACATCTTGTTGAGGCAAGAACATGACATGTAAATCACGATGATTCAATGCTTCTAATAATCGTTTTTCAATTTGAACCTTACGAGAAAGTTTTGAATGGTCAGATTTGGAAAGAGTCGCAATCATACTGCCTCCCTCTAATTTAACCTTTTGAATTGTATTAGTAGTTGCTTTTAACAAATGGAGGTAAGATTGCTGATCTTCCGGATACCTTGTAATTGCTCCACTAACAGTAATCGGGATTATTTTGCTGTCTAAATAGATTGGATTTTGCTTTAAATAATTGGCAAATCCTTGTATATACCAGTCACTTAAAGGAGTGACTATTGCAAAATCATCTCTACCAGATCTTGCTATAATAGAATCTTCAAAGTAGATTTTTAATCGTTTAGTGAACTCATTCAACATTTTTGTTTCTGTTTGATCATTAAAAATTTCTTTTAACGTATAAAATTGATCAATGCCAATGAACACAAAAGAAAATGATTTTTTTTCATTAATATATTCATTTACTACTTCTTCTAGACGATGTCTGCTTAGCAAACCTGTTTCTGTATCTACATAAGCTATTTGTTCAAGTTTAGTCTGCATTAATTTTTTTTCTGTTATTTCATCTTCCAATAATAAAAAGTAAGGAGTATTATTTTGAGTATTGTGGACTGGAATAGCGAGTAAATTCACCCAAAAAGTAGTTCCGTCTTTTGTGATTTTCTCCACGGATCCTTGAAATACTTTTCCATCTCGAAGACGCGTAATTATTTGGTTCCCAATTGCCATATGTTCAGGGGTGTCCGGGAGTAACTGCCAAAATGATTTTCCGACAATTCGTTTAGGAGTCCAGGCACTCTTTTTCAAAAACTTATCATTCGCATGCATGATTAGTCCCTCGGGATCTATATAGACGATCATGTAGGAATTAGACAATCCTTTTTTTATGAGTTGAAGCTCATGAAAAGAAGATGCTTCCATGAGATCCTTTGTATCTGTTTTAATCTGAAATAATACATAGCGCGTGTCTTGCCATGAAAAGGACTTTGCGACGATGGAAGTTTTTATAGCTATTCTATCTTTTGAATATAGAACTACAGGACTAATCTCAAAGGGATCCTCTGTTTGTAAAATAGTTTCCCAATTTGCAGTTATGTGACCTTGTGTATAGTCTGTAAAAAATGGTACATCCATGTCTTGTAAATCATTAATAGAGTAACCTAATTGTTTTACTGCTTCTTGGCTACACCAGACGATCTTGCCTTTGTTGTCCGTCATAAAACTCGGTGTCGGCAAATGTTTAAAAAAGGTGTTGCCTAGGTCTAAAGATTCTTCCTTGAGAAACATATACAGGGCCTCCTTAAATAGTCTAATATTTTTTTTATTTCGTTTCTAAAAGTCATTAGTATAATACCATATATTCATTTATTTATAAACAGGTGGGTAAAAAGTACTTTCGAAAGTGGTGTGTTTAATTGATAAAAAATGATTTTACAAGGTCCAAAGGTATACTGCTTATAATTCTTGGGTCTATACTATGGGGGGCAACCGGACCCATGATGGAATGGATATTAAATAATACAAATTTGTCCGTTTCCTTTTTTTTGACGGTCCGCTTAATAACGGCCGGTTTATGCATACTATTTTTTCTCTCCATAACTGGTAAGCAAATATTTCTGATATGGAAAGATATTAGTTGGCTTAAACAATTAGTTGTTTTCAGCGTGCTAGGAATGTTAGGTGTTCAATATACATTTGTTGCTGCAATTGAAGCAAGTAATGCATCAATCGCTACACTGCTTCAGTTTCTAGGACCTGTCTATATCATTTTATTTTTATCTTGGAAGAACAAAATATTTCCACCTAAATATCAGATTATAGGTATTATCGGCACGCTAATCGGTTTGTTTTTGTTGTTAACGAATGCAAATGTGAAGGTATTATTAATAAGTAAAGAAGCTTTACTTTGGGGCTTAGCGGTAGGTGTAGCTTTTTCCATTTATACCGTCTATCCCGCTCGATTAATGAAAGAGTGGGGAGTTCTTCTTATTGTAGGTTGGGGAATGTTAGTAGGAGGGGTAGTGCTAGCAGGAGTTACCCAAGTATGGAAATCAGATGAATGGACTCATCTTACTGTATTTCCTATAAACTTGATCGTCGTAATTATTATATTAATAGGAACCATTGCGTTTATCTTGTTTTTGTCGAGTATGAAATACATAACAGCAGTGGAAACAAGTATACTTTCTAGCATTGAGCCATTAACCGCGATGATTATATCGGTATTCTGGTTTGGACAAATACTTGGATCATGGCAATATATTGGAGTAATTATTATGCTTCTATTTGTCACCTGGCTCTCTATTGCAGGAGAAATTAAATGGATGCGTAAAAGTAAAAGATGACTTTCAAAATATTAAGTCATCTTTTTCTATGTCTTCAGAAGAGTTTATGGCATAATAGGTTTTACAAGAATTAATTCGAGTATCGAAGAATCTAGGGGTGTTTTAATTTTGAAGACAATTCTTTCTTATTTATCTCCATATAAAATATTGGTTATTGTCGCTTTAGTGTTGATGTTAGTAGAGCTTTCCGTAGAGCTTGTTCAACCATTGCTAATTGCTATTATTATTGATGATGGTATTTTGGCTGAGGACCAGCAAGCTATTATTCTTTGGGGAAGTATCATGCTCGGGATATCTTTTTTGGCATTCTTAGCAGGAATTATTAATACATATATCGCTTCTCATATTGTGCAAAGTTATGGGTTTGATATACGTCAGGCATTATTTAAAAAAGTGCAAGCCTTTACAATGGCTACTTTTTTAAAGTTTCCAACAGCTAGTTTAATCACACGTTTAACTACTGATGTGACAATTACACAAAATTTAATTTTTATGGGATTACGTATTATGCTTCGAGCGCCTTTACTAGTCGTGGGAAGTATTATTATGTCCTTTATAGTGAATCCATACTTGGCTATGTTCTTAGTAATAGGTGCTCCATTTTTAGTTGTATTCTTATACATAATGAGTAGGAATGGCTTAAAATTATTTAGTAAAGTTCAAAAAAGGGTAGACCAGGTCACAAGGAAAATACAAGAAAATTTACAGGCGGTACGTTTAATAAAAGCATATTTGCGTGGTAATTTTGAGTCAAGTCGTTTTGCATCTGTTGCAGATAACTTAAAAGTGGATAATGTTAAAGCATTCCGTATCATGGAGTTAATACTGCCTGTATTGCTCTTTGTAATGAATGTCAGCTTATTGGCAGTATTATGGTTTGGAGCAAAAGAAATTCAAACGGGTGACGTGGAATTAGGGGAGCTAGTAGCTATTATTAACTATGCGATGCGTATGACAGGTGCCTTTTCTATGTTTGCTTTCATTATTATTTTCTTCTCTAGAGCAAAAGCATCATCGGAACGGATGGAGGAAGTGCTCAAGGTCGAGGAGGGCATTGAAATTATTAATGAAGACTCAGAAGGGACGACTCCGGGAATAGGAGAAATTGAGTTTCAGCATGTGTCATTTCATTACCCAACGACAGATTTACCTGTATTAAAAGACGTCTCCTTTAAAGTGCAACCAGGATCCAAGCTTGCGATTATGGGAGCTACTGGTTCTGGAAAATCAACGCTTCTCAATTTAATCCCGAGGTTTTTCGATACAACAGAAGGAACTATATTAATAGACGGAATCGATGTTAAAGAATGGCCACTTAAAGAGTTAAGAAAGATAATTGGACTTGTTCCTCAACAATCTATCCTTTTTACGGGAAGTATAGAAGAAAATCTTGGTTGGGGAGATCAGGCGGCGACGGAAGAGTTGCTGAGAGAAGCAGCTAACCAAGCGCAAATTCATGAATCTATCGAACAATTCCCAGACCAATATAATACGAGAGTAGGGCAAAAGGGAGTCAATCTCTCTGGAGGTCAGAAACAGAGATTATCCATTGCACGTGCACTCGTAAGGAAACCAGAAATATTATTATTAGATGATAGTACAAGTGCATTAGATGTTTCAACAGAAAATGCGTTGTGGGAAGCTCTTGAAGAAGAAAATGCAACGATGCTTGTTATTACCCAGAAAATCCGAACTGCAAAGGGCGCAGATCATATTTTACTATTAGAAGAGGGCCAGGTATCTGCTTATGGAACTCATGATGAGTTGATGAAGGACTCCACTCTTTATAAAGCAATAGCGGAATCACAACAAGAGGGGGGCGAACATGATGAACTTCATTCGTAAACCTTTCGGCTATGAGCCTATTATTACTAAAGAAGATTTACAGAAAGACCATAAAAAGAAGGTGGATAAAGCTTCCGATTGGAAGGGTGTTTTAAAGGGGATTTGGAATTTAGTAGACGAACAACGTTTTCTATTAGTCATCGTTCTTCTGATGGTAGTTGTCAGCTCGGCATTAGCTTTAGTTGGACCATATCTAATCGGAGTAATTGTGGATGACCATATCTCCAAAAGTATATTTGTCGGTCTTTCCAAAATAATTGGAGTATTACTTTTCGTTTACTTGTTTTTCTCTATTGCTACTTATTTGCAAAGTTATTGGATGATCGGCATTTCTCAGCAAACAATATTTAGACTTCGTACAGGATTATTTGAACATTTACAGAAGCTCCCCGTGTCCTTTTTTGATAAACGCCAGCACGGCGAGTTAATGAGTCGTATGACAAATGATATTGAAAACGTTAGTCAAACTTTAAATTCGTCCTTTATCCAAGTATTTTCAAGTATTCTAACTTTGGTTGGGACAACAGTTGTCATGCTTTTATTGAGTCCGCTTATGACCTTAGTGACGCTTATCATTGTGCCTTTTATGTATTTTGCAATGAGATGGATAACGAAGCGCACCTCAAAATTATTTAAGGAACAGCAAAAAGCAGTCGGTGAACTAAATGGAATGATTGAAGAAACAATTTCTGGTCAACGAATTGTAAAAGCCTTCTCACAAGAAGGAAGAATGCTAGAAGAGTTTGCTATTAAAAGTGAACGCTTAAAGAGAACTGGATTTTGGGCTTTAACTTACTCCGGTTTTATACCAAAAGTGATGAACTTATTGAATAATACAAGTTTTACACTAGTTGCTGCTGTAGGTGGGTTATTAGCCTATTATGGGCATGTGACAATAGGAGAGATTGTTATTTTTACGGAGTATTCAAGGCAGTTTACTCGTCCATTAAATGATTTAGCTAACCAATTCAATACGGTATTGTCTGCAATTGCAGGTGCGGAACGTGTTTTTGCTATTATGGATGAGCCAATTGAAGACGACGCTGCTCTAGACAATGCAGATTATGTATTGAAAGGAAATGTAACATTTGAAGATGTAACGTTTTATTACAACAAAGATGATGAGTCTCCGACTATTTCCAATGTATCTTTTCATGTGGATTCAGGGAAAACTGCCGCATTAGTTGGCGCAACAGGAGCTGGAAAAACGACCATTATGCAGCTGCTAGCGCGTTTTTATGAAGTAAATGGTGGACGCATATTAGTAGACGGGATTTCTATCGATGAGTTGCCTAGACATACACTACGAAGTCAAACGGCATTTGTTTTACAGGATCCGTTTTTGTTCGAAATGACGGTAAGAGAAAATATTAGATATGGCAAATTAAATGCTACGGATGAAGAAGTGTTACACGCTGCTAAAGAAGCGAATGCACATGATTTCATCATGAAATTACCACATGGCTATGACACCATTTTATCAGCTGATGGTGGCGAAATTAGTCAAGGTCAAAAGCAGTTATTATCCATTGCACGAGCGCTAATTGCAGATCCAGCAATACTATTATTAGATGAAGCAACATCGAGTATAGATACTGTGACCGAGATGAAAATCCAAGAGGCACTTGAACGACTAATGGAGGGAAGAACGAGTTTTGTAATAGCCCATCGACTAAATACGATACGCCAAGCTGATTTAATATTCGTGATGGAAGCTGGAAAACTAATCGAGTCGGGTACACAAGATGAGTTGTTGCAAAAGAAAGGCAAATATTATAGTATGTTAACGAATTCAAAGACTTAAGGAGAAATAAATGAATATATCTATAATGACTGTGTCCTTTCCTTTAGACGAGGAGACAATGGAAGAAATAACGGAATTGATAGTTGAGGCAGAAAACATGGATAAAGTGGATTATACTTCTCTACTAAATGTAGGGGAGCTATCCGACTTCTATACAAAGGGTTTTTGCATACTAGCCTATGAGGACGATAGCGACCGTTTGGTTGGCGTGTTAACGTCCATTGATCGAATAGCGACACTCGATTTTGAATGGAGTAGTGTTGTGCTACCTGGTGTTCGGAGATTAGGGATAGGCGAACGACTGGTAAGAGAATTGGGCAAAAATCTAGAAGTAAGAGCAGCTGTTTCAGATATCGCTTTAAATCCAGAAAGCTCGGAAGCAGGTAAGCAGCTACTGCATAAACTTGGATATGCTTTTGATTTTCAAGAGCGAACAATGGTAGCAGCTACGATGAGAAAAGTGGAAATAGAAAGTGAAGTCGAAGTATTAGAATACACCAAAGAAGAGTCAGAGGTCGTTGACGTATTAGTAAGTGCATTTGGCGACACGGAAGAAGAATCTAAAGTGTTAATTGCTTTTAATACTCAAACGCCAAATCGTCATTTGATGGTTGCTTACTTACAAGGTGAAGTAGTCGGAACAGTTACTGTAGTTGAGGAAGGCGAAAAGCTATGGGTGACAGGGCTTGCTGTTCATGAAAATGCACGTAATAATGGTGTGGCAACATCCTTATTAAACTGGAGTAAAAACGAAGCTAATCGTATGGGGAAAACATCGGTCTATTTGGATGTAGAAACTGATAATACTCAGGCATTGTCTATTTATGAAAGAGCTGGATTTACGACAGTGAGTAATACTCATTTTTATACAAGAAGTTTGCTAAATTAGGCAATGTTAAAATAGGTTGCTGATATTGAATAGAGAGGGCTTGGAGAACTTCCAAGCCCTTTTCTTGTGTTTACTAAGGCATGTCGTTAGAAATTATATTATTATTTTTGATACTAGGAGGAGAAAAACAAGGTTTTTCTATTATTTTGGGAGATTTAGTTGCCATGAAACTCCGAAACGGTCATTTAGCCAACCAAACTTTTTACTAAAACCATAGTCACCTAAAGGCATGAGTGTTTGTCCACCTTCGTTGAGTGATTGATAAAGATCGTTCAGTTCCTCTTCCGTATCACATGTAACAAATATTGAGACTGAAGGAGTAAAAGAAAATTGATGTTTCACATGACTGTCAATACACATAAATTCTTGCTGTTTTAAAGTAAAAGTAGCCTGCATTACCGTTCCTTCTTTTCCAGATTCATTAGGTCCGTAACGAACAATACTTGTAATTTGAGAATCCTCGATAAGGTTTGTGTAATAATTCATCGCTTCTTCTGCATTGTCATCTTGAAACATTAAGAATGTCGCTAACTTTTCCATTTAATCTACTCCTTTTCATATCAATCCTCTAAAGTATAAATCAATTCTTATAAAAATATCCATAATCGATTAATTGACCTTTTTCTTAAACAGCGTCTTCAATTAAATGGAACAGAGAGGATAATCATTTCTTCAAGATAAGAGGTACAAATAGAGGAAAAGACTTTTGCTATATAGAATATACAAAATGAGGAGGGAAGATAATGTTCATCGTTAATGTTGAAGGGGCAATCTACCAAAATGATAAGTGGCTGTTAATAAGAAGGAGTGAAAAAGAAGAGCACGCAGGAGGGTTATTATCTCTTGTTGGAGGTAAGGTAGAGAAAGATGGGATATCTTCCAATATATTAGAAGAAACGCTAAAAAGAGAAATTTCAGAAGAAGTGGATGTACAGGTTTCCAATCTTAGGTATGTTAATAGTACTTTATTTGTAACTGATACGGGTTTAACTGTCGTAGACATTGTTTTTCTTTGCGAGCATGAATCTGGCATACCTTATGCTAAATGCCTGGATGAGGTGAGTGAAGTTTATTGGGTATCGACACAGGAAATTTTAGATAATCCAGACTTGCCAGTTTATCTGAAAGCAAATATTAAATTGGCATATAAACTTCTCCATTCTTAGTGTATTAGCCAGGGAAGTACCTGGAGCGACTATGGAACCGTTCGCAGATAGAGGATATGAATTTATAAAAGAGTTAGCTAATACATATAGTAACAAACTAATTATGGATTGAGGTGAAAGGATGTTTTTAAGAAGAATTGAACTCCAAAGAGATAATATTTCATCTTATAATCAGTATCCATTTTCTATACCATCTATCAAAAACTTAGATCAACTAGATTTACACAACAAAGTTACTTTTTTCGTAGGAGAAAATGGATCGGGAAAATCTACTTTGTTAGAAGCTATAGCAGATAAATGTGAATTCAATACGGCTGGAGGAGGAAGAAATAACTTTTACGAGGTAGATGCATCAGAATCATCACTTGGAGATTATATAAGGCTCTCCTGGCTTCCGAAAGTTACCAATGGCTTCTTTCTTCGTGCGGAGTCATTTTATAATTTTGCCACTCATATAGATACACTGGGAACTGGTCCTTACGGCGGAAAATCCTTACACCATCAATCTCATGGAGAGGCATTTTTCTCGCTTTTCTCTAATAGATTTAGAGGTAGAGGTATTTATTTGCTAGATGAGCCGGAAGCGGCTTTATCACCAGCACGTCAGCTAGCGTTTCTAAGAATTCTACATGACTTAGTACAAGAAGATGATAGCCAATTTATCATCGCCACACACTCACCTATTTTATTAGGTTACCCGGAAGCTGTTATTCTAAGTTTTGACAACGGGGAAATTACAGAAATAGAATATGAAGAAACGGACCATTTTCAACTGACGAAATACTTTTTACAAAATAGAGAAAAGTTTTTGAAAGACATTTTAGAAGAGGAATAAAAGCTGGTGATTTGTGCTTTCTTATACAAAAAACAAAGAGGTATAATAAAGTGAATATAGTACAAGGAGGTAGGCTCCATGAAAATTTATGCCCATCGAGGTTCTTCAGGTACGCATCCAGAAAACACAATCGCAGCTTTTAAAGCAGCTGCAAAACTACCAATACATGGTGTGGAGTTCGATGTTCATATGACGAAAGACCATGAATTGGTTGTAATACATGATGAAACCATCAATCGTACATCCAATGGAACAGGGTTTATCAAAGATATGACATTAGCTGAATTAAAGAAATTTGACTTTGGTTCTTGGTACTCCCACGAATTTAAAAAAGAAACAATCCCCACGCTAAGAGAAGTGCTATATGTATTTAAAGATACACATCATCATCTAAATATAGAGCTGAAATCTGACGTTTTTCCATATGAAGGTATGGAGCAGGCAGTGCTACAAATGTTAAAGGATTATCGATTAGAGGCTCGTGTCGTAATCTCCTCGTTCAACCATGAGATGGTTCGGAATGTTAAACAATTGGCTCCACCTATAGAAACGGCTGTACTCTTTATGGAAGTTATGATTGAACCGCACAAATATGCTGA
>Ga0209013_10004810_pt1 | contig 11768 bp, 12 predicted proteins | sample Cruoilmetagenom2_FD_187291 | JGI IMG/M metagenome (GOLD analysis project Ga0209013, IMG submission 187291) | Oil polluted marine microbial communities from Coal Oil Point, Santa Barbara, California, USA - Sample 2 (SPAdes) (version 2) | ecosystem: Environmental > Aquatic > Marine > Oil seeps ...
AGTACAGCGATGAAAATAACGGTCATAAAGAAAAACAAGAAAATATTTAATCGGACACTGATCCAATGGTGAATTAAATAGGCAGTCATCCACAATAACAGAAAGAATAATACCGTTCGGAATGAGTCTGTAACGGCAGATAAATCCCGAATCATGAGAGCATCCATGTTAGTGAATACATCTTCTATGAGGAACGAAAAGCCTTCCCTTGTGAAAAATACTTGATCTGAATAAATAAAAATCAGCACCCAGGATATATAGACGAGTTTCCCTAATCCTGACAGCCACCAAGGAATCGTTAAAAAACTAAAGACAAAACACAGCACAATAAACGCCAGGAATATGGACAAATAGTTCGTATCTGTTAACTCTACGACCGGAATCAACCATTCACGCAATAAGAAGAATACGAGTACATAAAAAATGGCTTGTAACCATTTATTTCTAAGACTGATTTTCATGAACGACCCACCTCCGTAAAGGCGTTGGCGAAGTGATCTTGGGATAGCACGTGAATCGTCATTCCTCTAGATCGAGCAAGTTGATGAATCGTCATTGCTTGTTTCGATAACTTTCCACCTTTTTTCACTACGACAAAGCATGTACACTTACGCAAATTTTTTGCCGCTTTAGGAATAGCTTCAATCATTCCAGAAGTTAAATCTCCAGTGATAAGGAGAATTGACGTAGCATTCGACATCGCTGGGTCTTTCGGCAATATTTTCTCGATTGGTTGTTTTAAATCGGCTTCTACTTTCGCTAAATGGAACATCGTCCGTTGCAAATGATCTTCACTTTGTACAGCAGGCAAGTAAAAACGACTGGCTCCTAAAGATAGGAATGCAGCACTTGCTTGATTGCGAACGACCGCTTGTAACACTGATGCAGTCAATTCGATTTGTTCTTCAAAATGATCCGAAGCTTTGCGATCAACTAGAATAAATAAATCTTGTGATTGTCGGTCTTCAAACTCTTTTGTTCGTAAAGTCTGTGTACGGGCGAATGATTTCCAGTGAATCCAAGATACGCGATCTCCTGGTTGATAGTCTCGAACCCCAGTCGCCATTGTCGTATCTTTCACAATCGTAAACGGAGATGCTGCGGCGCCTTGATCGTATCGAGTTTCAATTGGCATATAAATCATATCCGTAATGTTTGGGTAGACAATGACAGTATGCTTCAATGGGATGATACGGGTTTTTTTTACCCACCCAAAAAAGTCACTGACGGTAATTTCAACCCCGTCTAATTTATGTTCCCCACGCGGCATATGATCAATTTCATATGTCCATTCAACTATTTGTTTGAACCCGATCATTTTGATTGTTTTTAATTGGCTACCTGCATGACGTATAAGTTGAGTACTTTGCGTGACTTCATTTACAACTAAATAGAGCATAGGAAAACGAGAAGGTCGTTTTATTTTTACCGTAACGATAAACTTTCCACCTTTGCGTATTTGAGCGGTTTGAATATAACGATCCACTTCGACTTTTGAAATCGGGCTAAAGAAAAACGCGATGGAATACAATGCAAATGGAAGGATTGTATAGAAAATAAACCAACTAACAAATCCCCCTTGAAACATAGCAAATGTAAATGCAGAGATTAATAGAAGAATGACAAATAGGAGTCGACCTCCTAATGCCCACGATTCTTTTAATTTCTTCATTGTTTTACAAGTCTCTTAATCGGGACATTGGTTTTTGCCAAAATACGTTCAACGATTTCTTCTGGGGTAATCCCATCGTATCGTGCCTCTGAACGTAACATCATCCGATGACTAAAAACAAATGGCGCTAAGTATTGCACATCATCTGGTGTAACAAAGTCTCTCCCTCTTAACATGGCCAAAGCTTGTGACGCTTTCATCAAAGCTAATGATCCACGTGGACTTACACCTAAATAAACATATGAATCTTTTCGAGTTCGGTTTGCTAAATCTACAATGTAGTTTTTAATGGTATCGTCCACGATGATTTCTTTTACTTCTTTTTGTAAATGAAGTAAATCTTCTAGTGAAATAACCGCAGTTAAATTTTCAATAGGTGCGGATTTTTCAGCACGTTTTAATACTTCAATTTCCTCAGCATGTGAAGGGTACCCCATACGTAGCTTTAGTAAGAAACGATCTAATTGCGCTTCTGGTAGTGGGTAGGTTCCCTCATATTCAATTGGGTTTTGAGTAGCCATGACGAAAAATGGCTTTGGAATACTCATCGTTTCACCATCAATTGTGACGGTAGCTTCTTCCATCCCTTCGAGAAGTGCAGATTGCGTTTTAGGAGATGTTCTATTAATTTCATCAGCCAATACAATATTCCCCATAATCGGGCCGGGTCTGAATTGGAATTCCATTTCTTTCGGGTTATAAATAGAAACACCGATTACATCTGATGGTAATAAATCGGGTGTGAATTGAATCCGTTTAAACTGTGCACCTACCGATTTAGCTAACGCACGGACCATCATGGTTTTTCCAACTCCTGGAACATCCTCAAGCAACACATGTCCCTGAGCGACAAGTGCAACCACACTTAGTTCTGCAATATCCCGTTTTCCGATCATTACACGTTCAATATTATCTATAATTGAATGGATTTTCTCTTGATTATTCATTTCTATTCCCCCATTTGCCCTACTTATTTATTATTAGAAAATTTGCACATATATCAGTAGTTTACCTAAATTTTACTGATTAAACAACTCCTTGAATATAAGAAAAACGGAAAGCGCTACTCAAGGCTGGCGCTTGCAGCTAGTCAATAATAAGAAAACACACATAGCAACAGCCATGTGTGTTTTCTTATTATTTCCAAAAATCATCAAAAATCGTAATGGGCATATGTCGTTTATGCTGTGAGCGTAAATAGTAGCCTTCGAGTAATTCTTGTGATTCTGAAGGAATCTCTTTTCCTTCTAAATAATCATCAATCTGATTATATGTGATTCCTAGAGCCACTTCATCAGGCAATGCTGGCCGGTTCTCTTCAAGATCTGCAGTCGGAACCTTGTTATACAAATGTTCAGGGCACCCAAGTACCTTCAACATCTGTTTCCCTTGTCGTTTGTTAAGTCGGAATAGAGGGACTAAATCTGCTCCCCCGTCCCCATATTTCGTATAGAAACCGGTAATCGCTTCTGCTGCATGATCCGTTCCAAGAACAACTGCACTATGCATAGCGGCGATCGAATACTGTACTTTCATTCGCTCGCGAGCTTTTTCGTTCCCTTTAGCAAAATCAGAAAGGGTAATACCTGATGCGTCAAGTGCTCGCTTGCTCGCATCGACTGCGTCTTTGATATTTACTGTATAGATTTTGGTTGGTTGGATGAAATTCAGTGCATCTTGGCAATCATCCTCATCAAACTGGACACCATAAGGCAAACGAACTGCATTGAAAGAATAGATTGGTGCTCCCGCTTCATCATTTAATTCATCCACTGCCATTTGAGCTAACTTACCAGCCAGTGTAGAATCTTGACCACCGGAAATCCCAAGAACTAGTCCTTTTAAGAAAGCATGTTTCTTCAAATAGTTTTTCATAAAATCAATTGAAGTACGAATTTCTTCTTGAGGATCAATCGTCGGTTTGACATGTAATTCTTCAATAATTGCTTGTTGTAAGTTTGTCATCATCGTGCCTCCTTAAGAGTAATGCATGCGGTCAACCATTTCCTGTACTTCCTGGATGTTTCGCATTTTGTTATCCCAACATTTCTGGCTTAAATCCACTGGATACTCTTCTGGATTTAATGAGCGCTTGTACTCATCCCATAATAATTCCAAGTTCGCTGTCGCATAATCTTTCATTTCAAATAAAGTTGGATTCGTGTAAATGATTTCACCATTTTCAATTACTTGTGTATGAAGATCTTTTGCTTCAAAGTTGGTTACAAACTTTGAAACGAATGTATGGACTGGATGGAACATTTTCAAGCGTTTTTCATGTGTAGGATCTTCATCAAACATGGTAATATAATCGCCTTCTGCTTTTCCATTTTCAAGGTCAATAATACGATATAGTTTCTTGCGACCAGGTGTAGTTACCTTTTCAGTTGTGGAAGAAATTTTAATCGTATCTTCCATCACGCCTTCGTCATTTTCAATGGAAACAATTTTGTACACGGCACCAAGTGCTGGTTGATCGTATGCTGTAATTAACTTTGTGCCAATTCCCCACATATCCACTTTTGCACCTTGTGCTTTTAAGTTCAAAATCGTATATTCATCTAAATCATTGGATACGACGATTTTAGTGTCTTCAAATCCAGCTTCATCCAGCATTCGTCGTGCTTCTTTTGATAGGAATGAAATATCCCCACTATCTAAACGTATCCCGACGAAATTATTTTTATCTCCAAGTTCTTTTGCGACTTGAATTGCAGTAGGAACACCAATTTTTAATGTATTGTACGTATCGACCAGGAACACACAGTCTTTATGACGTTTTGCATACGCATGAAAGGCTTCATATTCACTTTTGTACGCTTGAACGAGTGAGTGGGCATGTGTACCTGCAACAGGAATGCCGAATTTTTTCCCAGCTCGCACATTACTCGTTGCATCCAGTCCACCAATAATGGTCGCTCGAGTACCCCAAATCGCGGCATCCATTTCTTGTGCTCGGCGGGTTCCAAACTCCATCACGACATCTGATTTCACAATTTGTTTAATCCGGCTAGCTTTCGTTGCAATCAAGGTTTGGTAATTGACGATATTCAAAAGTGCAGTTTCAATGAGTTGTGCTTCGACAAGTGGAGCTTCAATTCTCATAATCGGCTCATTGGCAAAAACAAGCTCACCTTCTACCATTGAATATACGTCACCCGTAAATCGCACGTCGCGTAAATAGTTGATAAAGTCTTCCTTATAGTCTAGCTCGTCCTGCAAATAGGCCAGATCACTTTCAGAAAGATGAAAATCACGAAGAAAGTCAAGTACACGTTCAAGGCCTGCAAAAATCGCATAGCCATTTCCAAAAGGCAAGTTGCGGAAAAACAACTCGAAGACTGCTTTACGGTTGTGTACTCCATCTGCCCAGTAAGCTTCTGACATATTTATTTGATATAAGTCTGTATGTAACGCAAGACTATCATCTGCGTATTTTGACGACATAAATACCCCTTCTTCCACGTTCATCATTGTGTGTTTAGTATACACTATATACCCAGTTTTTTTCTCTCCTAACAAAAACGCAAACCAATGTGAGAATTGGTTTGCGTTTTAACATTAGGTGCCCATTTTTCTTCGTGTGTTACTCACTTTTTTCGTTTGTTGGCTTTGCATCTTTTTAGCGGACTGCGTTGAATTTCCTTTAGCATTGTTGCTAGCTGATTGGTTTTTCTTCGCTTCAAGTTGTTGTTGCATCGCTTCTTTTAACGTCATTTTCTTTTTTGGTTGTTCTACTTGGTTTGTCTCTTTATTTTCAGTCATTGAAATCCTCCTTACATAAGAAATGATTATTCTTACCTTCCATCCATTATACTCGATATTTCAAGAATACTGGGAAATTTCTATTGTGAAATTTAAAAAAGAACTTACACCCCCGAATACGGGACAATCCTTAACTATCTTTCCCTTATATAAATATGCATGGATTGCTTCCATTCTTTTTAGCAGTTGCTATGCATACACTTCGAATAGAAGGAGGTTGTTGCATTTGAGAGGAAGAAAGTTTGATTGGCTAGGTGTCATCTTAATTTCACTCGTGGTTCAATTTATCACTCTTCAATTTTTAATTTTTATTGAAGTGAAATTACTTCCCACCATTTCCGATGAATTACTCGTTAAAATCAATTTCTTTGTCATTGCATTTATAGGCGGACTTGTTGCCACGCACTATTACAAAAAATTCTCTCCAAATATGGGAGGGATATGTGCAGCCCTCTTCATTGTACTGAGTGAGATGTACAGTAGGCATTTCACCTTTAGTTTCACACTACTATTTGTATTACTTGTAGCCTATTTAGCTGGCTATGTGGGTTCCACATTATACACAAATAAATTAATATACAAACGAGTTAGATAGGTAGACACACAAAAAGCCTTTCGCAAAAGGTAACTTTGGAAAGGCTTTTTAGCGTTGTTCTATTCAACACTCGATTTCTAAAACAATCGGGCAATGGTCGCTTCCTAGGGTATTTGGGTGGATATCCGCATCCTTCAAACAGTCGGCTAGACGAGTGGATGTAATGAAATAATCGATTCTCCACCCGATATTGCGCTCCCTTACCTTACTCATGTAAGACCACCACGTATACGCATCTTCTTGGTCCGGATAAAAATATCGATACGTATCGATAAATCCTTCCTCTAGCAATGCCGTCATCTTTCCTCGTTCCTCCACAGTAAATCCCGAATTCCCTCGATTAGATTTCGCGTTTTTTAAATCAATCGCTTCATGTGCCACATTTAAATCACCACACATGACCACAGGTTTCACTTGATCTAGTTGCTTTAAATACTTTCTGATCTCATCTTCCCACTCTAAGCGATACGGAAGTCTTGTTAGATCTCTCTTTGCATTTGGCGTATAGATATTCACTAAATAAAACTGGTCATATTCTAATGTAAGAATTCTGCCTTCATCCTCTTCGTTCAATTCCCCTACACCATACTTGACCGAGATTGGCTTAATCTTGGTAAATACAGCAGTCCCTGAATATCCTTTCTTCACAGCGTAGTTCCAATATTGGTGGTATCCTTCAAGCTGTAGTTCAATTTGACCCGCTTGTAGCTTTGTCTCTTGTAAACAAAAAATATCTGCATTCACTTGTTCGAAATACTCTAGAAACCCTTTTTTCACACATGCTCTTATGCCATTCACGTTCCATGATACTAACTTCATAAAGTGTTACACCTCTTTGACTCTCTTCTATTTATGGATGGTTGCCCATTTGTTTCACTATGCTCTTTCAAATCTATCTATTCGTTCTATTATACTTGCAATATGTGTATTTGAATTATGGTAAGTTTATAATACTACTAATCTGTGAAATTCTGCTGAATTGGAGTTTTGATACATATGGAAAACGACCTTATAGTAACTGTTCCGAAAGAATTCAGTTTCAGAGAAAACATTAACTATTTAGCTAGATCCACAAATGAATGCATGTTTGAAATACTGGATGAAAAAGTAACTAGAGCCTTTTCATTTGGCAATGACATTCTTTTGATTGAAGTAAGCGAGAACCCAAATAGTCATCTTCGCATCCGCTTCATAGGTCATTCCAACCCCGTCAGTGAAAGTGTGATTAACGAAGTGGTTCATTATGTTCGTGATTGGTTTGATCTAGATACCAATTTAGCTCCTTTTTACGACATGGCTGAAAAAGATATTCTGCTTCAACAACCCGTTCAAAAATTTTACGGGTTACGCACGTTAGGCATTCCTGATCTATTTGAAGCATTATGTTGGGGGATTCTTGGTCAACAAATTAATCTATCCTATGCCTATACTCTAAAAAGGCGTTTGGTGGAATCATTCGGAAGTTCAATCGAACACCAAGGCAAACGATATTGGATATTCCCGACCCCAGAGGACATTGCAAGACTAACCGTCGAGGATTTATCAGAATTGAGAATGACCATAAAAAAATGTGAATACCTGATTGATGTAGCCCAGTTAATGGTTGAAGGGAAATTAACGAAGGAACTTCTGAAGAAGACAGAAGATTTTCAAACGGCTGAAAAAATGCTGACCTCAATCCGCGGAATCGGACCTTGGACTGCCAATTATGTATTAATGCGTTGCTTACGGTTCCCAAATGCCTTTCCAATTGCAGACGTTGGACTCCATAACGCCCTAAAACTACTGTTAGGGACAGACAAAAAACCCACGAAAGTCGAAATTTTAAAGCTTTCTGCACCATGGAAAAACTGGGAAGCCTACGCAACATTCTACTTATGGAGATTGCTTTACTAAGAAAAGCGGAAAGTTCCACTCTAGCCTGACACCGGTACTTGCAGGATGAAAGGCGGAAATTCCGCCTTTCTGACCCCATAAAAGGGACCGCGGGCTGGCGCTTGCAGCTGGACATAATAACACCGGAAATCATATGCTTTCTTGTCTTTTAAAAAAGAGACTTATTTCAATGATGAAATGAGTCTCTTCCTATTATTATCCAGCTATTTTTTCGAAAACTGGCTGTTATACAAGTCTGCATAGAACCATTCTTCTCTAATAGTTCTACATGTGTTACTCCAATATGATTAATGAATATCGTTCTTTTTAAACCTACCGCCACTGACTTCTGCAACTTCATATACTGTAACAAAGGCATTAGCATCAAGTTCGTGAATGATTTCTTTCATTTTACTTTCCTCTAGACGATTTATTACACATGTGATTTCTTTAAATTTTTCATTTGAGTAACTACCTTGAACTAAACTATATGTTGCTCCCCGACCTAGGCGATCACGAATTGTCTCTACCATGATTTCGGGATTACTCGTAATAATTTTAAAGGTTTTGGTACCACTTAAACCTACTTCGACGATGGTAATAACTTTAGAAGCAATAAAGTAAGCTATTGCGGATAAAATAGCCCCTTGTAAACCGAAGGCGAATGACACAATAATAAAGACAAAGATGTTTAGAAATAAGATGAGATCGCTTGTCCCAAAAGGTAATTTTCGAGAAAGCAGTACAGCTAACATATCAATTCCATCTAAGGCGCCACCATTTCTTAATGCTAACCCCATTCCGAAACCAATAATAATACCACCGACAACGGTTACTAACAATGTATCTCCTTCAATGATGGTTGGTACATGATGCATAAGCATCGTACCAACTGCTAAAGAAGCAATCCCGATCACCGAGTAAATAGCAAAACTTTTACCGATTTGCTTATATCCCAAATATACGAACGGGAGATTAAGAACTGCAATAAGAGCTCCTAAAGGCAAACCGAATAACTGTGACCCAACAATACTGAGGCCTGTCACCCCACCATCTGATACGTGGTTTGGAATTAATACTGCTTCCAGTCCATATGCAGTAATAAAGCCTCCAATAATGACCAATAGTGCTTTTGATATTATTTTAAGTCTATTGTTTTTTTGCTTCGACTCTCTCATCAAATTCCCCCTGAATTAAACAACACGGCTCGATATCAAAATTTATTTACATCGTTTATTTTAACACAGCCCATTAATTGTAAACACAAAATTGTATATCAGAAAAAATGATCTTTTGGACATAGAAAAGGGTGAAACCATGATGATTTCACCCTTTTTACTATTTACTCTTCTTCATCTTCGCCGACTTCTGTAAAAGCTGCAGAAACCATATCGAATTCTTCATCACTCTCGATCACTGACAATTGCTCATCATCTTCCACTCGTAGGAAGAAGACATCGATATCCTCTTCGGTTTCTTCTAGAATTTCCTCAGAAAACCCAACGGCTGCATAATCTACTCCATCAATACTTAGTGTACCAAGTACTTCAATTTCTTGTTCTTGATCATTTTCATCCATCAACGTAAAGATGTCGCCTACTTTAATCGGTTCCATAAAAAGTTTCCCCTCCCGAGTCTGTCTACCATTAAATTCTTCACATTTACTCTAATTCCTTCAAATACCACTACGATGAATTTATTAAACCTGGTTTTTCAAACTCAACTAATTCATCTCGTTACATTTCGTGTATCTCCGAAGGTGTGAGTTTCTATTCTATCTCAAAGCCTGGTCAAGGTCTTCTATTAGCTCTCCTGCATCTCCTTGTCCCACAATAAGGCGGATCAACCCTGGATTAATATGCTCTTGCCGGAGACTTTCCAAATTGGTTCCGTAGTTAGGCGCGGAGATTAAACTCTCGAATGATCCCCAGGAAACACCGATTTGGAAAACTTTCACTCGGTTGATTACTTGCGCCACTCTTTCAAAGGCTGACGAATATATTTCAAAGGTCAACAGTCCGCTATATCCGTACATCTGTTTCTGGCCCAATTCATAGTCTGGATGAGTAGGCAGTCCTGGGTAATGAACACTTTTAACCTGTTCATGTCCTTCTAAAAAAGCCGCAACCTTATATGCATTCTCTTCATGGACTTTCATTCGCAGTGGAAGGGTTCGCAAACCTTTCAGAAGTTTGGTTGCTTCATCTGGGACCAAAATTGCGCCATGAAGTAAATATTCTTCAGAAAAAATCGTTTCAATAATCGATTTACTAGCAATTATAGCGCCTGCCATGACATCACTATGTCCGCCTAAATATTTTGATGCAGAATGAACAACAATATCTATACCTAATGTTAACGGCTTTTGGAATAGAGGTGTTGCCCACGTATTGTCGATAATAGTTCGAATGCTTTTAGTTTTAGCTAGATTGGCAAGAGCTTTTAGGTCAATTAGACGTAAATATAGGTCCGTTGGGCTTTCGAGATACATCAAAGTTGTATTTGGTCGAATCGCTTGTTCAATCTCTCGCAGATCCGTCGAGTAAACCACAGAATGCTCCACATGAAATTTTTGAAGGTACTTAAGTAGCTTTAAAGTAGTGGAATAAATATTGCTCACTACTAGAACGTGGTCTCCACCTTTTATACTATTGAAAACGGCAGCAGTAATAGCGGCCATCCCTGAGGAAAAAGTTTTACACTGTTCCCCACGTTCTAGAGCGGCCAATTTCTTTTCCACAAGATCCACGGTGGGATTCATCCCGCGGCTGTATACATAGTGGTCATGCTTGTGGCTATTTGCATCTGCAAGTTTTTCAAAACTTGGATAAATAAACAAGGTATTGCTATACGTTGGTGGAACAATCGCACCATTAAACTGATGACTATCCTCAAATTTGTGCAAGCAAATATCTCTGTCCTCTGCAAACAATAAATGTTTCATTAACAACCTCCATGTTTCCAACACATTAAATAACTCATACTAATGGTTGTAGTATTTTAATCAATTACATTTTCATTCATTATTCCTAAATTCTGCATGGTAGGAATTTTCACCCGCATGAACAGCCAAAAGCGTGTCCGCATAACCAACAAGGCGATTCACGAGTTCTTCTGCAAGGCTATATACAAGATAATGGAGATTGGGATCATATAAGCGAGGATCATCAAATATTATAATTGTATTAATGAAAATCTCTTTATTTCCATACAAGTTGTAGTGAATGAGTGCTTTTCCTGCTGCACCTCCTGTTTTCGGTTCCTGGTAGTTCGGTAGGAAGATATACCATTCTTCTGCACTGGCAGAGCGGAAATTTTTCGTGAATGTGAGTCCATTTATTTCTGTATTTATTGTTTCTTTCATTTTTGGATGGATTGCCTCCACTATTTTTACTTCACTATTCATTATGTATCTCCTTAAACTCGAATAACTTATTATCTCCCATTCGATGTCAATTATTATCGAATTGCGTGGTTATATTCCTTCTTTGTAATGATGGTGTCCTTGTGGGAGAAATTGGGCGAATGGGTGGATACTATGTTTGAACGGGTAGAAATGTATTGCGAACGGGTAGAAAGCAAATCCCGCTCGCTCTTTTAACAGTAGCGCAGCGAAAATCGAACCAATCGGTCTTCACAAATTGTTTGAGAGTTAATAAAGACCAAAAAAAAGACAACTTCCTGTTCAAATTCGAACAAGAAGCGTCTATTTATATTTGAAAACAGTATTTTAGGTTTGCAGTTAGTAGAATGAACTTATTTAGTTATTGTGATTCGACCATTATCTGTTTGCAAATTAATTAAATGCTTTCCATTACCGTAAATGGCACGTTTGCTGTCGTTCCCAAAAATGGTCACCTT
>Ga0209013_10004811_pt1 | contig 11767 bp, 9 predicted proteins | sample Cruoilmetagenom2_FD_187291 | JGI IMG/M metagenome (GOLD analysis project Ga0209013, IMG submission 187291) | Oil polluted marine microbial communities from Coal Oil Point, Santa Barbara, California, USA - Sample 2 (SPAdes) (version 2) | ecosystem: Environmental > Aquatic > Marine > Oil seeps ...
GGAGCATGTGTGCCTGCAACTGGAATCCCGAATTTTTTACCCGCCCGCACGTTGCTCGTTGATTCGAGTCCACCGATAATCGTTGCACGGGAACCCCAGATTGCGGCATCCATTTCCTGTGCCCGGCGCGTCCCAAATTCCATGACGGTATCAGTTTTGACGATTTGCTTGATGCGGCTAGCTTTTGTGGCGATCAATGTCTGGTAATTGACGATATTCAGTAATGCTGTTTCAATAAGCTGAGCTTCGACAAGCGGCGCTTCGATGCGCATAATCGGCTCATTGGCAAAAACAAGTTCACCTTCTACCATCGAATAGACATCACCCGTGAAACGCACTTCACGTAAATAGTTGATGAAATCATCCTTGTAGCCAAGCTCTTCTTTTAAATAGGCAAGGTCACTTTCCGTGAACCTGAATTCACGAAGGAAATCCAAGACACGTTCCAGTCCCGCGAATATCGCATAACCATTTCCGAATGGCAGCTTGCGAAAGAACAATTCAAAAACTGCTTTGCGATTATGTACACCATCTGCCCAGTAAGCTTCTGCCATATTTATTTGATATAAGTCCGTATGTAATGCTAACCCATCATCTTCGTATTTTGACGACATAAAAACCCCTTCTTCCACGTTCATCATTGACCTTAGTATACACCATATACCCTGAATTCTATCGTTCCTAACAAAAACGCAAACCAATTTGAACATTGGTTTGCGCTTTTACATTACGTACCCATTTTTCTACGAGTGTTGCTTACCTTCTTCGTTTGCTGGCTTTGCATTTTTTTAGCTGATTGAGTTGAATTGCCTTTAGCGTTGTTGCTCGCCGATTGGTTTTTCTTCGCTTCAAGCTGCTGTTGCATCGCTTCTTTTAAAGACATTTTCTTTTTTGGTGCTTCTGTTTGATTTGTTTCTTTGTTTTCAGTCAAGAGAGATCCTCCTTTTTAATGAACGTTGATATTTCTTACCTTCTCTTCATTATACTAGAAACTCGTCAAATTCTATACTGGAAAATGGAAACCAGCAATGTACTTGAATAATATGGCAACCAATCAGTCATCATACACACTATTCCCCATTCTTTTTGACTCTTGCAATGCATACAATTCGAGTATAAGGGGGTTTTGAGTTTGAAGAGAAAAAGATTTGATTGGCTCGGTGTCATCGTGCTCTCAATTATTGCCCAATTTGTATTCCTGCAATTTTTGATTTTCATTGAAGTGAAGTTACTTCCCACTATTTCCGCGGACTTGCTTATTAAAATTAATTTCTTCTTGATTGCGATTATCGGTGGATTGGTGTCGACTCATTTTTATAAAAAATATTCCCCGAACATGGGAGGTCTTTGTGCAGCCCTCTTCATCTTGCTAAGTGAATTGTACAGTGGACATGTCACTTTCACTTATATCGGACTTTTTTTATTGCTCGTTGCCTATTTGGCAGGTTATGTAGGTTCTACACTTTACACAAACAAACTGGTCATCAAACGTTTCCGATAGAATCCGTCCATAGAAGGCCTTTTGCAAGTTCGTTGACTTATGAAAGGCTTTTTATCATGATTTCATTTCCAAAATGATCGGGCAGTGATCGCTACCAAGGATATGGGGATGAATGTAGGCGTCAATCAACCTGTCCTTTAACCGCATCGATGCAATGAAGTAATCGATTCTCCACCCGATATTTCGCTCCCTTACCTGACTCATGTAAGACCACCATGTATAGGCGCCTTCTTGCTGAGGGTAAAAATTCCGGAATGTATCGATAAATCCATCCTCCAGCAATTCCGTCATCTTGCCTCTTTCCTCCAGCGTAAACCCTGAATTGCCCATATTGGATTTTGCATTTCTTAAATCCAACTCACGGTGAGCCACATTCAAATCCCCGCACATTATCACTGGTTTCACTTCATCGAGTTGCTTCAAGTAAGCCCGCATCCCGTCTTCCCATTCCAAACGGTAAGGTAGTCTTGATAGATCCCGTTTTGCATTAGGTGTATAGACATTCACTAAATAAAATTCAGGATATTCCAATGTTAGGATTCTTCCCTCATCTTCCGCGTTCGAATCCCCTACACCGTAGCGAACAGAAAGTGGCTTTTCCTTCGTGAATACTGCTGTGCCGGAGTATCCTTTCTTCTCAGCATAATTCCAATACTGATGATATCCCGCCAGCTCCAACTCGATCTGTCCTGCCTGTAATTTTGTCTCCTGGAGACAAAAAATATCCGCATCGACTTGTAGAAAGTAATCCAAAAATCCTTTCTTCACACAAGCCCTAATGCCATTCACATTCCATGAAACTAGTTTCTTCACGTGATAACCCCCTTTTTCTATCTACTTAATGCCCATAAAGACTTTCTCCAATATAACAAACCAGATAGGAAAAGACCTTTCATAAGTTTTGAACTTATGAAAGGCCTTCTTGAATTCATTTATATAATTGATGTTCCAATTGTTCCGGCGGGTATGGACGGCTGAAATAGTAGCCTTGTCCCACTACATCGAATGCTTTAAGAACCTCCACTTGTTCCTTGGATTCAATGCCTTCAATGATCACTTCCGTATTCAGGCTGAGTCCTACCCCAATAATGGCTGTCAGAATGGACATATTGCGATGATTGCTTGTTATATCATCAATCAATGATTTATCTATTTTCAACGTGTCTATCTCCACATTTTTTATTACGTTCAATGATGAGTATCCTGCACCAAAATCGTCTATGGCTATTTTTACTCCCAGCGTCTTCAACTCCTCAATCAGTATGGAGGACTCCTCGATATTCATCATGACGCTTTCCGTGATTTCAATTTCGAAACAACATGTATCCACTTTAAAATCTCCCAGGATGTTCTTCACTTTCCTGCCGAAATGCGGGTCCTTGAATTGCCTTGCGGACACATTGACGGAAACCTTGATTTTCGGAAATCCTTTTCGTTCCCATAACTTGATTTGGCGGCATGCCTCTTTTATGACCCACTCCCCGATTGGAATAATGAGTCCCGTGTCTTCTGCAATCGGGATGAATTCTGCCGGAGATACGAACCCGAATGATGAGTTCCAGCGGATAAGAGCCTCCAGGCCGACCAATTCCTCGGTCTTTATATCAACTTGTGGTTGGTAATGAAGTTCAAACTCCTCTTGCTCAATTGCTTTACGCAGCGCATTCTCTATTTGCAGTTTGCGTGTCATTTTCTCTTCCAGCTCTTCCGTGAAAAACTGGAAATTGTTTTTCCCTTTATCTTTTGCCAAATACATCGCTAAATCGGCCTGCTTGATGAGCGCTTCTTCATCACAGTTGCCATCATAATGCATACTGATTCCAATGCTGAGCGTGACGACCAGTTCATGGTCATGGAGAAGGATTGGACGGTTCATTTCATGCAACATCCGTTCAGCAAGTTTCCTGACGTTTGCTTCATCCGCATTTTCGACAACAATGATGAATTCATCTCCACCATGTCTGGAAATCTGAATATTATTTGAAAGGCAACCCTTGAGACGCTCGGAAATTTTTAATAAAAAGAGATCTCCACCGTGATGTCCAAGCAAATCATTGACACTTTTGAAATCGTCAAAATCGACAATGAGAATGGCAATCGTCTGTTTCTCTTCAGTTGCCTTTTGCAGGACTTCCTCGAGGTGTTTGTAAAACCAATGACGATTCGGAAGTCCTGTCAGTTGATCGCTAAACGCCAATTCATTGATTCGCTGATGATTTTGTTTTGTCTCGGTTACGTCCCGAACAATCGAAAACGCTCCGTCTACTTCTCCCTGCTTTCTTATCGGAACGACACTGACATCCGCTTCAATGACAGAACCGTATTTGTCTTTCAATTTCTGTTCTGTATGGAGGGAATTCCCTGTCTTCACACTATTGAAGGTCTCATTTACCTCCTCCAGTCCCGCTGCGATAATTGCAGGAAAAGTTAAATCATATAATTCCTCTTTGGAGAATTTAGTAAGTTTTTCCGCCATTTTATTAACGTCTGTAAACCTGCCATCCCAATTGAGTTCAAAAACAGCATCCAGATTATGTTCAAAAAGGGAGCGGTACTTCTCTTCATTTTCTTCAAGTAAACGGAAAGCCTCTTTTTCTTTTGATATGTCTTTGGCAATCCCAAATACTCCAATGATATCTCCGTCAACAATGATTGGCATATTCGTCACGTTCAACGGGATTCCGTGCCCATTTTTATGAACCCCTGTAATATCATAGTTCTGGGGTTGTCCTTCTAGAGCTTCTTTAAAACTACTGGTCACACGTTTTAAATCATCCTCGTGAACAACCGGATGAAAAGTCATCTTCGAAAATTCTATCTTTGAGTAGCCGAGCAAATTGACTAAGGATTGATTGATGTCCATTAAATTTCCAAGGCTATCCATGGAATAAATGCCATCTGGATTATTTTCGAAAAGAGACTGATACCTCTGTCTGTTTTCTTCAAGCTCTCTGTTGATTCTTTTTTGTTCCCTGATATCTCTCAATATCAGTTGGATGGCCGGTCTTCCTTCGAATTCAATCTGGACTCCCGTAACTTCCACGTCCATAATGTTTCCATCAGGCGTCATCAGTTGCTGTTCCATCGGCGGCGCCTTGATTCCAGTATGCATCTTAAGGATTCGTTCCTTCACAATTTCTTTAAAAGCTGGAGGGACAAAATCAATGATGGACCTGCCGATAAAGACACTTTTATCTGATGCATTAACCAATTTCAAGCATGCTTCATTGACGAAGACCACTTCTTTCCCGCTATGGATGACAATCGGATCAGGTGAGAGTTCTAATAACCGATGAAATCGCTCTTCACTTTCCTTCATGTTAGCCAATAAGCTTCGTTCGGAAGTCAAGGTACGTAAATCGATTACAACCAGGAATATGGAAACCACCAGAATGATGAGGACTGTCAAGGACACAATGATTCCCAGGGAGAATGCTTCCATGCCATTGTAAACATCAACATGTGAATGAGGGGTGTACTCGGTAGCAAGCATACCTGTGTAGTGCATCAAAGAAATGCCCGAACCCAGCATCACAGCACCGCTGATTTTCCGAATGAGCGGTGTTTGCATTTCTCCAGTTTGAAAGAAAACTCGCAGGCCGACTGTGGAAAAAATCAGGACAATCAAGATTGACAGCGAAAAAAACACGGATTTGATATTTAGGTCGAAAGGCAGAGTCATGGCTTCCATGGCTAAATGATGCATCAATACACTGCCCATCCCGATAATGAGACCACTTATAATTAAGTTTGTTTTACTTAAGGATCTATTAAATGGAAGATAAAAAGCGGCAAATGACGTGAGAATAGACACAAGAAAAGATACGAAGAGCAACATGGGCTCATATGAAACGGAAGCATCGATATGATAAGCGATCATCCCAACAAAGTGCATTGAAAAAATCCCCATCCCCATGATCAAGGCTCCATAGAGTACCCATCTGATATCTTTTTTTCTATTTGAATCCAGCATTCTCTCGACCAGGATCAATGCTGTATATGAAGAGATGATTCCGATACAAAAGGATAGAATCATCAAGAAAGGACTAGGTGAACCAAGCGACATAATATTTACTCCTTCTTATACATAGAACGAAAATCATATGTTAGTTGATCTGACGATTGACCAATCAAATCATCATGTTTAGTAGTACCCGAATTTGCCAAATGCTACACATAAGTGCACCCTGACGCTATGAATGATAAATACTGGTGAAAAATTGGGACATCCAAGACTGGTAATCACACTACAATTCCCTGTAAATCATATGCAACGGACGTTTACTGCCACCTATTCCACTCCACCCTCACATGCTCAGGATGGCACTTCTTTCCCCATTTTTTTGGTAGACTAATATACAACTAGACATAGTCCAGATTGGAGCTGATTCACATGAAAAACGAACACATCATATCGGTACCAGTACCGGAAGAATTCAGGTTTATGGTGAATGTTAGTTACCTAGCGAGGTCGACAAATGAATGCTTGTTTGAAATCAAGGACGACAAGGTAAGGAAGGCAATCAGTTTCGGCAATGAGGTCTTTTTAATTGAAGTCAGCGAAAACCATGATGGGAGTCTTCTTGTTCGATTCATTGGTGCAAGACCAACAAATGAATCGATGCTGAATGAGGTCATCCACTATGTTCAGGATTGGTTCGATCTCGACACCGATTTGAAACCTTTTTACGCGATGGCTGAGAAAGATTTATTGCTCGAGCAGTCGGTCAAAGCATTTTACGGTTTGCGCATTCTAGGCATCCCCGATCTGTTCGAAGCATTATGCTGGGGCATCCTTGGGCAGCAAATCAACCTGACGTATGCCTATACACTGAAAAGACGGTTGGTTGAGGCTTTCGGTACTTCCATTGAACGCGAAGGAAATCGTTATTGGATTTTCCCACCCCCAGAAGACATTGCCAAATTAACGGTTGAGGATCTATCGGTTTTGAAAATGACCGTCAAGAAATGTGAATACCTCATCGGCGTTGCCCAGCTTATGGCGGAAGGCAGCCTTTCGAAAGAACTTCTGAGGAACTCGGGTGATTTTAAGGCAGCAGAGAAGATGCTGGTCAAAATCCGGGGCATCGGACCGTGGACAGCCAATTATGTTTTGATGCGCTGCCTGAGGTTTCCAAATGCATTTCCTATCGCTGACGTCGGCCTGCATAATGCCATAAAACAAGTATTAGGTACCGACAGAAAACCGACGATTGAAGAAATTCTAGAACTGTCCGCCCCGTGGACAGACTGGGAAGCCTACGCCACGTTTTACTTATGGAGAATCCTTTACTAGCATTCTTCTATGCGCCGTTTTTGCGGTTCTATTCGCGGTTTTTTGTCGACTATGCGCGGTTCTCCTCTTTCTATGCGCGCTTTCCTGTCGTCTATTCGCGGTTTGCCCATTTCTATGCGCGATTCCACTAAAAAAGGCTCATTTCGAAATCGAAATGAGCCCCTGCCTATTTAACCTGCTACTTTTTCGGAAAACTGGCTGTTGTAAAGGTCTGCGTAGAAACCGTTTCTCTCCAGAAGTTCAATATGCGTTCCCTGTTCAATCACTTTCCCTTGGTCCATCACCAGAATCAGATCCGCATCCTTAATCGTTGAAAGACGATGGGCAATGACAAAGCTTGTTCGTCCTTCCATCAAGCGGTTCATTGCTTTCTGGATAAATACCTCAGTCCGCGTGTCCACGCTGGACGTCGCTTCATCCAGAATCATGATTGGTGGATCTGCCAGGACCGCCCGTGCAATTGTCAGAAGCTGTTTTTGTCCTTGTGAGATGTTCGAAGCTTCTTCGTTCAACACGGTTTCATAACCTTCGGGGAGTGTCCGAATAAAATGATCGGCATGTGCGGTGCGTGCTGCTTCGAAGACTTCTTCATCCGTCGAACCGCTTTTTCCATACGCGATATTATCCTTGATCGTTCCATTAAAGAGCCACGTATCCTGAAGCACCATTCCAAAACTCTTGCGGAGATCACTTCGGGACATATTCCTTGTATCAAGACCATCGATTTTTATCTTCCCGTCATTGAGTTCATAAAACCTCATAAGCAGATTGATCATTGTCGTTTTCCCTGCACCTGTCGGACCCACAATTGCGACCGTCTGGCCAGGCATCACATCGATGTTCATGTCTTCGATCAACAAGTCTTCCCCGTAACCGAAGTCCACATGTTCGAAAGTCACAGCACCATTTGCTCGTTTCAGACTTTCCGTGGTTACTTCTTTTAGTTCCTCTGCTTCATCGAGCAATTCAAATACGCGCTCTGCAGCCGCCACCGTGGACTGGATGATGTTCGCAATGTTGGCTGTTTGCGTGATTGGTTGCGTGAACTGTTTGGAATACGTGATGAATGCTTGAATATCACCAATTGAAATGGCACGTTGAGTAACCAAAATACCACCGACCACACTGATCAGGACGTAACTTATATTACCGATGAAGAACATCATCGGCATGATGATCCCCGAAATGAACTGTGCCTTGGTACCCGCTTCATATAATTCTTCATTGACTTCATCAAACTGGGCAACGGACTTTTTCTCATGTCCGAACGCTTTGACCACTTGGTGACCCGTATACATTTCTTCGATATGTCCATTCAGCTGGCCAAGTGTACGCTGCTGATCGGCAAAATGTTTTTGGGACCTTTTCAAAATTGGCTTTATGACGAAAATGGATAACGGTAAACTGACAATTGAGATGACCGTCAATAATGGACTGATTGACAGCATCATGATGATGATTCCTAAAATCGTTACAATCGAGGTGATGAATTGCGTCAAGCTTTGTTGCAGCGTGCTGCCGATTGTATCGATATCATTTGTCATGCGGCTGAGCGTCTCGCCATTTGAACGTCCATCAAAATATTTGAGCGGCAGTTTTTCGAGCTTATGATTGACGTCTTCACGCAAATCATACACCGTTTCCTGTGCAACACTGGACATAATGTATTGCTGTACATAATTGAAAAGACTACTAAGTACATACAGACCGGCAAGCACCAAAAGTATCTGGCCAATCTTTTCAAAATCGATGGCTGCACCCGGTACCCCCTGCAGTTTTCCATATGCACCTTCGAACAGTTCCGTAATCGCGTTCCCCATGATTTTCGGTCCGACGATCATAAAAACCGTACTCAAGATGGCTGCGAAGAAAACGGCTATCAACTTGTTTCGGCGCGGTTTCAAATAAGTGAGAAGACGTTTAAGGGTCCCTTTGAAATCCTTTGCCTTCTGTCCGCCCATCATCATCATGTTACCGCCACCTGGACCGTGCCCTGGACCGCCGCTTTGAGGTTTTGTATGCTTGCTCATGAGATTTCCTCCTCTGAAAGCTGTGATAGGGCGATTTCACGGTATACATCGTTGGTATCAAGCAACTCTTGATGTGTACCCAAACCGACAATCCGTCCTTCGTCCAGTACGATGATTCGATCCGCTTCGACGACTGTGCTGACACGCTGTGCAACGAGCAATACCGTTGCATCTTTCGTTTCATCTTTCAGCGCTGCCCGAAGTCTGGCATCGGTCTTGAAATCAAGTGCTGAGAAGCTGTCATCGAAAATATACAGATCCGGCTTTCGAATGAGCGCACGCGCTATCGACAGCCGCTGTTTTTGCCCTCCTGATAGATTCGAGCCCCCTTGTTCGATTTCCGCACCATAGCCTTCTTTCATTTTGCCAATGAAATCTTCAGCTTGCGCAATGGTAGCTGCGTGCTCCATCTCAGCCTGAGAGGCATCTTGCTTTCCAAATCGAATGTTATCCGCGATCGTACCCGTGAACAGGACTGATTTCTGCGGAACGAACCCAATTTTCGAACGCACTTCATCTTGTGACGCTTGGCGAATATCAACACCGTTGACCCGGATGGTTCCACTCGAAATGTCATAAAAACGCGGGATCAAGTTAACAAGTGTTGATTTCCCAGAGCCTGTTCCTCCAATGATGGCGGTGATTTCTCCGGGCTTGGCAGTAAAACTGATATCCGACAAGGCTGGTTCTTCCGCTCCCGGGTAGCTGAACGTCACATTCTCGAATTCAAGCGTCCCACGTTCACGATCTGCTTTTTCCGACCCTTCATCCACGAATGACGGTTTCATTTCAAGCACTTCGTTAATGCGTTTTGCCGACACGGCAGCCCGTGGAATCATAATGAACATCATGGATGCCATGACAAGCGCGAACATGATTTGCATGACATATTGGATGAAAGCCATGAGATCACCGATTTGCATGGCTCCATTATCAATCCGGATTCCACCGAACCAGATGATTCCCACGACCGTCAAGTTCATGACCAACATCATCACCGGCATCATGAATGCCATGATTTTATTGACCTGAATCGATACATCCGTCAGCTCTTTATTTGCTTGTTTCAGGCGTACTTTCTCTTCCGTTTCCCGATTGAATGCGCGGATGACCCGTATTCCAGTGAGGTTTTCCCGCAATACCAGATTCAGGCGGTCCAGACGTTTTTGTACCAACTGAAAAAGTGGCACCCCTTTTTTCAGAATAAGCAGGATTGAACCGATCAACACAGGCATGGTGGCCACAATCACCAAAGATAACTTGGCATCTTTTGATACGGCCATGATAATCCCGCCAATCAGCATGATCGGAGCACTGACCACCATACGGAGTATCATGATGGTTACTTGCTGTACTTGCGTGATGTCATTGGTCGTTCTTGTAATTAATGATGCGGTTCCCACTTCATCAAATTCCTGCAAAGAAAACTTCCCGACATGGGTGAACACTTTTCTGCGAATATCACGTCCAAGACCCATGGCTGCTTTGGAAGAATAATAGCTTGCAATGACCGAAGCCACTGCTCCGAGCGCCGAAACCAACAGCATGAATCCACCAATCTTCCATATATAAGGAGTGTCTCCTATTACAACACCTTTATCGATAATGTCCGCCATCAGCGTTGGCAAATAGAGATCCGCCATCGATTGAATGAAAACAAGACCGATGACTGCCAAAACCAGCCACTTATAGACAGATAGGTTTTTCAGTAGTTTGATCAATTTGAACCCTCCTCCTGTCCCATTTCTTCCAGATGTGCCGTGATTTGCTTATGGGTTCCAATTAGTTCCTCGAATTGGCGATCAGAAAGGGATTCCGCAACGGACTGGAAAATTTGATGAATGCCGTTTTCCTGCATATGAATTTCTTTAATTCGTGCCAATCCATTTTCACTGAGAGACAACAAAGTCTCCCGGCGGTTTCCTTCGACTTGCTGACGGTTCAGCAACCCTTCCCGGACTAATCCATCAACCGCCTGGCTTAGCGTGCTTTTCGGTAGGAATGATTTTTCTCCTACTTTTTTCTGGGTCATTTCCTTATGGATAATGATTGTCATCAAGATGGTATATTGCGGAACGGACAAACCGTTTTCCACCGCGGACTTTTGAACAAACCTCATCATGTTCTTTTGCACATTTGAAAATGAGCGTAATAATTGGATGGAACGCGTTAGATTTTGATTTTCACTTTCCAAATGAAAGTCACCTTCCCTTCATTTCAGAACTGTTCCAAAACGAACAGTTCTATACTGATTTATTAAATTTACATCTTATAAACTCAGGAGTCAACCAGAAAAAAAGCCTTTCAAAGTTCAATTGAACTTCAAAAAGCTTCTCTTAATAAAGCAACAAAATTTATTAAACGCAGAACCTGTAAAGTCTTTACTTAACCACTTTCATTTAATGCGACTTATTCTTCCTCTGCCTCTGTAAACGCAGCAGACACCATTTCAAATTCCTCATCACTCTCGATAATCGATAGCTGATCGTCTTCTTCCACTCTCAAAAAGAACACGTCGATATCTTCTTCCGATTTCTCCTGAGTATCTTCCGCAAATCCGACAGCCACGTATTCGACTTCATCAACACTTAACGTTCCCAGCACTTCGATGTCCTGCTCCTGATCGTTCTCATCCATCAATGAAAAGATATCGCCAACTTCAATTTTACTCATACCCTCTTCCCCTCCCATTTCTATCTGATTCTCAGTTCTGCCTCAATCATTCGAATACCTTTTAAATCAGATACTCTAATGAAAGAATTTATTAAGCTTATAATAGAAGATAATCACGACCATTTGCAAATCATACCCGAACATTCCCTGCTTTTTCATCTTAATCCTAAAAGGTTTAAATTACTCGGTATGTTCGTTTTCATAAAAATTTGTCATCAGTAACTATTTATTAAAATATGAATTCGCAATCTATTGAAAAAGTTGTCA
>Ga0209013_10004812_pt1 | contig 11762 bp, 11 predicted proteins | sample Cruoilmetagenom2_FD_187291 | JGI IMG/M metagenome (GOLD analysis project Ga0209013, IMG submission 187291) | Oil polluted marine microbial communities from Coal Oil Point, Santa Barbara, California, USA - Sample 2 (SPAdes) (version 2) | ecosystem: Environmental > Aquatic > Marine > Oil seeps ...
TCATTATAAGGTGCCAAACTAAAAAGATTTTGCAGTGTCCAAAAGCAGGGTCACAGGTCCCTGGTTCACAAGTTCAACATCCATCATGGCCTGGAACTTTCCAGAGGCAACAGGGATATTCAGTTTCGCTGTTTCGCGGAGAAACATTTCATAGAGTTCCACTGCAAGCTCAGGGGGGGCTGCTTCAGAATAAGAAGGGCGCCTGCCCTTTCTGCAATCGCCATAGAGGGTGAACTGTGAGACAGCAAGTATTTCTCCACCGACATCAAGCACAGACAGGTTCATAAGCTTTTCCTGGTCGGGGAAAATCCTTAAATGGGCAATTTTTTCAGCCAGAGCTTGAGCATCTCTGGGGGTGTCATTTTTGTGAACACCGAGCAGGACTAAAAGTCCGGGGCCGATCTCAGAGACCATTGATTCGTTGACTGTTACGGATGCTTTTTTTACGAGTTGGATAACAGCACGCATATCTGGGCCTTTTATGTTGTAAAGTTTACTGAGCTATGACTGCATTCAGGGAAAACTCAAAGAGGCTGCCTTACATTTTAGCGAAGCCCTTAAATTAAAGTCAAATTACAAAAAGGCACGCATAAATCTTGAAGTCACCTTGAGAAGTTTGCAGAAACAAACGAACGGGCAATAAAGTTTTTTTATTGCTTTATTCCCTAACCTGTTTATCAACCTGGATGCCAAATTTTTTGATACGTTTCCAGAGAGTGACCCTGCTGACACCCAACCTTCTTGCTGCCTCGGATTTGTTGCCTCCAGAAGACTGCAGGGCCTGGATAAGTTCCTGCCGCTCATTTCCTTTTGAGAGCTTTCTGACTGTTTTAGAAGCCTGCTGAACGTGGAGAGGCTGCTGCCCAAGCAGTTGGGCTGGCAGGTGTGCTACCGAAATATCCCCTTCAGGGCAGAGGACGAAGGCATATTCAATAACGTTAATCAATTCTCTTATGTTTCCAGGCCAACTGTATTGCATGAAAACATCTAAAACTTCTTTGGCAATGCCTGTGATATTTTTTTCAGTTTTTAAGCGCATTCGATGGATAAAGGTGTCAACAAGCAGCGGGATGTCGTCAAGGCGTGCTCGTAAAGGCGGCAGATAGATTGGTATGACATTAATACGGTAATAGAGATCCTCCCGAAAGAGCTCCTCTTGCATGAGTTTATTCAGGTCCTTGTTGGTGGCAGCCAGAATTCTGACATCCGTAGCTATGGGACGGTTGTCTCCCACTCTTTCAAACTCTTTTTCCTGCAGAACCCGAAGCAGTTTTGTCTGGGTCGCCAAAGGCAGATCGCCGATTTCATCAAGGAACATATCCCCTTTGTTTGCCGCTTCAAACCGGCCAACCCTTGTCCTGTCTGCGCCGGTAAAGGCCCCTTTAACGTGGCCGAAAAGTTCACTCTCCAAAAGGTTTTCGTTTAGGGCGGCACAGTTCACTTTGACAAAGGGACCATCATGACGGGCGCTTAGAATGTGGATGGCAGCTGCAACTAATTCCTTGCCGGTGCCGGATTCACCAAAGATGACCACAGGCGCTTCCGATGGCGCTGCACTGGCAATAAGGTCAAAAACCTTTTTCATGGCTGCTGATTTGCCAAGCATGCCGTGAAAACCATCTTCATTATTCAGCTGTTTCCTGAGGCGCAAAATCACTTCTTCTTTTTCAACGATAGGACTAAGATCGGTCAGGTTTTCAACCCCCCCTACGACCTCGCCGTTTTCATCCCTGATGAGGGCGGCATTTTTTAAGACATGAAGCTCGGCGCCGTCTTTTTTTTGAAAAATGCACTTCCGTCGTCTCACTTTACCTTCTTTAAACAGGGCGCAATATTTATCCTTGCCTTCCTCCCTGGTGCCAAAACAGGTGTCGCAGCCAAGAATTTCGCAGGTCTGGCCCTCCACCTCTTCCTTGGTGTAGCCAGAAAGCTGCTCAAAGGCACGGTTGACATAGACAATTTTTCCGTCCGGGTCAACCAACATCAAACCTTCAAGCATTGTGTCGATTACAGTTTGCCAATATTTGCCGTAATTTTTTTCGAGCATATATCCTCCGATAAACGACTATGCAAAGTTTTCCCTGCTAAAATTCCAGAAACTACTTTGCAAAATCCGGGCCCTAAACAATGAAAGAAGCTTAATACATCCAGCAAATACGCAGAATCAGATTTTTTCACTTCAGGCTGAGTTGTTTTTTTGGGGAGCAATTCCATTAGCAGTAAGCCTTAACAACTAAAGCCCCTCCCTTATTTTTATTCATTATACAGACTAAGAATATTTTGCTGGTTGTTTATTTGTCAGGCAGAACATGTGTTAATTAGCGTTAGCTTGTTAATTGATAATATTAACACATGTTAACTAAGGGGGCAATGGTTTGATGCGGAGTGTCAGGAAAATTGTAAACCCTGATTTCTCAGATGCCGGAAGGATAAACTGTCTCGTCTGGTCATGATACAACGGGTAAATACTAAGCCAGGTTGCCTAATTCATGCTGAATAATGGAGACCGCTGCTATTGCTGCGGTTTCAACTCTTAAAATTCTGCTGCCCAGGGTCACGGATTCATAACCGGCATCTACAGCCTGTCGAACTTCATCGGTATTGAAGCCTCCCTCCGGACCTATAAGAATCATCACAGAATTAATTTTTTTTAGTGGAGCAAAAATCTCACGCAATGGTTTTTGTCCCTCTTTATCTTCCCAGAAAATGAGTTTCAGGTCGTGGTCATCTTCTCCAGTAACAGAAAGCAGTTCTTTAAAATCTTTCGTGAGATTCATCTCAGGCGGCTTGGGGCGGTTGCACTGTTTACATGCTTCAAGGGCTATTTTTTGCCAGCGTGAGAGGCGTCCCTCTGCATGACCCTGAGCAGCACAGTACCGTGAGCGAAAGGGATGCAAGCCTGCAACTCCCAGTTCCGTGATTTTCTGGATAATAAAATCCATTTTTTTACCCTTGAGCAAACCAATTGCCAGGTGCAGGGCTGGATGAAAATCCTCGGCTGTTTCTATATACGGGGTGATGGATACAATCTTTGATTCAACTCTGCTGGGGGAAATTTTGGTAAGTACTGCCTCATAATAAGAGCCGCTGCCGTCAAACAATATTATTTTAATGCCTTTGGACAACCGCAAAACGGTTGATATATGGCGCGCTTCAGGCCCGGCCAGAACTGCTGTTGAGCCGGTAATATTTTCTGGATCTATAAAAAATCGACGCATATATACCTCTATTTTTTCTTTTTTATCGTATTTGATTTTTTTGAAATTGCAGGGCTGTCCATTCGTCTTTTGCTACGTTTTTTATATAATTTAAACCCTGCTTTGTATATATCTCGCGGATTGAATTTTCCTGGTCTCCTTTAAGAATACCGGACAGAACCAGGTAAGCTGTTGGGGCCAAAAGACCGGTTAAGAGTTTTGCCATTTCAGCAAGGGTGTCATGGGTTATGTTAGCAACAAGCAGATCAAAACTTGACCGTATTAATGCAACATCCTGGCCGCTTACAGTTACTATATGCTCCAACCGATTCCTGATAATGTTTCCTTTGGCAGTTTCAACAGCATCCGGGTCATTATCAATTGCCAGGACATTTTTAGCCCCGAACAGGGCGCACCCCATGGCCAAAATGCCTGATCCTGTACCGACATCTAAAATATTTATGAGTTTTCCTTTGTTATTCTGTAGAAGCTGCTCAAGGAGCAAAAGAGCCAACTGGGTGCTCGCGTGGTGGCCGGTGCCAAAAGCGAGGCCGGGATCCATTTCAATAACAATGTTTTCTCTTCTATCCTCCTGGCTTTGTCCCTTTGCTTCTTCCCATGAAGGTTTGATAGTGAGTTTTGGTGTGATTTGAAAAGAGGTAAAAAAGCTTTTCCATATTTTTCCCCAGTCCTCTTCAATTATAATTTCAGTGTTGAAGCTCGGAGAAGAACACCCGGCAAAAATAAGAGACAGATTGGCAAGAAACTGCCTGAGTTCATTTATTTTGTTTGAAACAGCCTTTTTATCGTATTCTGTTGGGCCGGTAGAGATATATGCGGTAATCTTTTCGAAGGTGATATCGTTGTCTTTGTCATTACTCCGGTTCTCTTCTGAAGGGGATATCTCAATTCCACTGCCGGACAGGTCTACCAGGTAGGCGGCAACAGCTTCTGTCATGCGTGAGTCCACCTCGATAACTATTTTGTTCCACGCTTTAGCAGGACGATGCTGGAGAGAGGATGCAGGCATGATAGTTGTCTCAGCGCAAGTTTAATGGACTGTTATTGGCTCCCCTGGCAGAGATGACCTCTTTAACAGACCAGTGGGGTTCACTGTTATATTCAGCCGTCCTTTCAGAACAGTCGTCAACCTCGCAGATCCTGCAATAGGGAGGCTCGCATGGATCTATATGGATCATAATGTCCCCTTCTTCGCCGATCGCCTCTAATAATGCTTTTGTTATCTCCTGTTCTGCTTCGTGCACCTGGGTTAAGGTCCAGTAATGCGGAAGAGATATGTGCAGGTCAACATGGTGATATCTTCCGGAACGCAGGGCCCGCAACTTGTGCGGATAGAGCCAGCCCGGCTTTTTGATTGTATTGAGGCCCTGCACTATCCGTTCAAGAAGTTCCGGATCAGCCTCGTCCATAAGGTTTTTAAAGGACTTGGTAAAAAGCTTTATGCCGGGGATAAGGATATTGAGAGCTACCAGGCAGGCAATAAACGGGTCAAGCCAGACATAGCCTGTAAAACGGTAAAGCAGCAGACCGATAATGACACCGGCGCTGGTGTAGAAGTCAGTGAGGAGATGTCTGCCGTCAGCGCTCAGGGCATCGGATTTATACTTTCTGCCTGAGCGTAGAAGATAGGCACCGACAATCAGGTTAATTATTCCGGCACCGCCGAGAATATAGAGTCCGGCTCCCAGATTTCTGGGTGGTTGCGGTTTAAAAAAAACCGGGACAGCTTCCACAAGGATTATTAGAGCTGCGATAATGATAAGGCCGCCTTCAAGTCCTGCTGAAAATGATTCAATCTTGCCATGGCCATAGGGATGGTTTTCATCTACCGGTTTACTGCTGACAGAAATGGAAAGCATTAAAAAGGCGGCGGTTACCACGTTTATGATCGATTCAATGGCATCGGACAGCACCGCCTTTGAATCGGTCAGGTAGTAAGCCCCGAATTTAGCCAGAAGCAGGGTAAGAGAGGTGATAAATGCGAGCCGTGCAGCCAGATGCATGGCATGACTATTCTTCATGGCATTGATTATTTTAAATCATCGGTTGAGGTTTTCTAAATAATGTTTATAGGTTTTGAAGAAGCCGGGTTGATTGCAGAATGTTTAATATTGTAGGAAACTTGCTGTTGGAATGCAACAATGGAAAATATAACTTTTAAAATTGATGGTAGAGAATGCACGCACTCGACGGACTGGTGTTTCGCCTGTAACCTATTGAATTTATTAGGCCCAGTTGATGACTACGAGACTTTTTAAGAAGGCAGCAATTTTGACGCTGTTTCTAAAGTATTACTGGAAAACATGGGGCCTAAACAGTTTTAGGTAAGCACCCTTAAAAATAGGGTATAAACACCCTTACAGGGCACTCTTTTTAGTACCCCCCTGAGGGGTATAAACGACCAACGGGAGACTCCGAGTAATTTTCCGTCACGGATTCAGGATTATGGATGAAAAGCATATAAGAGAGCTGCTTGAAAATGTTCGGGAAGGTTCCTGCGATATTACAGAGGCCATGCAACAATTGAAACACTGGCCTGCTGAAACAATGGATTTTGCCTGCCTTGACCATCACAGGGCGCTGAGGACCGGATTCCCTGAAGTAGTGTACGGTGAGGATAAAAGCGCAGAGCAGATTGGAGCTATCATAAAAGCGATGCTCGATAAACCGACCGTGGTTATGTCCACCAGGGTGAACCCGGTGAAGGCAGAAAAGATATGTGAGGAGGTTGAAGGCTTGACCTATCATGAAGCTGCCAGAATGCTGATAGGCAATACTGAAAAAAAAGTTGAACATGACTGCAGGGGTACGATTCTTGTCATGTCAGCAGGAACATCTGATATACCGGTTGCAGAAGAGGCATTACTCACAGCCCACTACCTGGGCCATCCCGTGGAAAAGCTTTATGATGTCGGTGTGGCAGGGATTCATCGCGTGTTGTCCCAAAGGGAATTATTAAACCAGGCAGCTGTTTTAATTGTTGTTGCAGGTATGGAGGGAGCTTTGCCGAGTGTAGTTGCAGGCCTTGTTGATAAACCGGTTATCGCAGTTCCTACCAGCGTGGGTTATGGAGCATCTTTCGGAGGGATTACAGCCCTGCTGGGTATGCTCAACAGCTGTGCGCCGGGCGTCGCCGCTGTAAATATTGACAATGGGTTTGGTGCCGGATGTATGGCAGCAACCATAAACAGACAATAAAAGATCGAAGTCCCCTTTTGCGCAATATGCAAAAGCAATTTGACACTTTTGGCATCTAAGGTATAATCGCCTATTTCTCACCTGTGGCGAGAAGGAAATCTCAGAAATTAAGTCTATTGTGAATAAAACATTATTTCTGGTCAAGGTCAGAGCTCAGTCGGCTCCCTTATCCATGGGAATAAACTTGTTGCTGGATAATTGATGAAAATAGTTGTTTCTGTAAAAGCTAAGGAGCTTTCTGGATGAACAAAAATCTCAAGTGGAAAATAGCACTTTTGCTGTGCATGTTTTTAATGGCCGGGGTCATCTTGACCCCGTCTTTTTATAAAGATGCACCAAAGTGGATAACTAAATATGTTGCGCCTGAAGGATTAAATCTGGGACTCGATTTGCAGGGCGGCATGCATCTGGTGCTCAAGGTTGATCTTGAAAAAGCCATTGAAAACACCCTTGATCTTGCTGCCAGTGATCTCAAGGAAGGACTGGGCGAGAAAAAGATCACTGCAGTACGTACCAATTCCGGGGACCCCCACAAGGTTATATTTACATTACCGAACACAGGTGTCCTGGAAACTGTGCAGGAGTTGGTAGCTGACGATTTCCCGAATCTGAATATCGATATCCAGGCAGAGGAAGGATCTTTTCCTCGTATTTTTCTAAGCCTTACCATTGAAGAGGTTGATTTCATAAAGAAAAACGCGGTGACTCAGTCTCTGGAAATTATCCGTAACAGGATTGATCAGTTCGGTGTTGCAGAGCCGGTCATCATCCGGCAGGGACTTGATGAGATTGTTGTACAGCTGCCCGGTGTTAAAGATCCGAAACGAGCTTTGAGCCTTATCGGTCAAACTGCGCAGTTGGAGTTTAAGCTGCTTGATGAAGAGTCAGCTCTGGATCCCTGGCAGCTTATCAGCCAAGCCCAGAACAACGGCAAGTGGCAGTGGAGTGATAGCAGGAAAAAATTAAATATTGCCCTGCAGAATCAACTGCCCCAGGGAACAGAGATCTACTTTGAGAGAAATGTTGATCCCCAGACCGGCGCGGAAACAAAAACGCCGCTCCTGATACAAAGCCAGGTCATGATGACAGGCGAGATGGTCAAAAACGCCCAGGTCAGAGTGGGGGGACAATTTAATGAACCATATGTCGGCCTTGATCTTACCGGCCGGGGTGGAAGAATATTTGGCCAGGTTACTGAAAAAAATGTGGGTAAAAGATTTGCCATTATCCTGGATGAGGTAATCCGTTCTGCTCCTGTGATTCGTGAGAAAATCCTGGGAGGCTCGGCCCAGATCAGCGGCAATTTTACCTACGAAGAAGCCACCGACCTCGCCATTGTTCTGCGTGTGGGTGCTTTGCCGGCGCCGGTGGAAATCATCCAGAATCTTACGGTCGGAGCCAGCCTGGGCAAGGATTCCATTGACAAAGGTCTCATGGCCGGCCTGCTTGGTACGGTCCTGGTCCTGGTCTTTATGATGTTCTACTATCGGCTGTCAGGTGTTATCGCAAATTTCGGCCTTGTACTCAATATATTCCTGCTTTTTGGCGGGTTGGCCGCACTTGGCGCTACACTTACCCTGCCAGGCATTGCCGGTATCATCCTGTCCATCGGTATGGCTGTTGATGCTAATGTCCTGATTTTTGAGCGTATGCGTGAGGAATTTGCAATTGGCAAATCTGTTAAGTCAGGAGTCGAAGGGGGGTATGATAAGGCATTCTGGACAATTATTGACTCCCAGGTAACCACCCTGATTACGGCTCTGGCCCTTTTTCTCTTCGGTACCGGCCCGATCAAGGGTTTTGCTGTTACCCTTTCTCTCGGTATAACTTTCAACCTGGTATCAACGCTCTTCGGAACCAGGCTGGTGTATGATGTTCTTCACAGCAAGCGTTTGCTTAAGCCACTTAACTTCTTTCAGTTTATCAAGAAGCCAAACTTTGATTACATGCAGTTGAAAAAAATCATGTTTTCAATTTCAACAGTGTTTGTGCTCATTGGGCTTATAGCCTTTGTTCAGATTGCCAGGGGCAAGGCCAACCTTGGCGTTGATTTTACAGGTGGCACCCTTATCCAGTATAAAGCAGAACAGCCATTTAGCCTGCAGGAGGTTCGTAAAGTTCTGGGAGAAAATGGTCTTGGTGGTGTGAGTCTGCAGCAGGTAGAGGATGAAAACAGGCTGATTGTCAGATTAAAGAAATCAACGGAAAAGGCTGAAAATCTTGATGAGCAGATCTCAGTTATTTTTAAAGAGAATCTGCCGGGAAAAAGTTTTTCTATGGAAAGCCAGGAAGCAATTGGCTCTTCTATAAGTGAAGTGTTACGCAACAAGGCTTTGCAGGCAATAGCAATTTCTCTTTTTGGGGTAATACTCTATCTTGCCATGCGCTTTGATTTAAGTTTCGGGATCGCAGCTGCCATAGCTACATTTCATGATGTAATCGTGGTTCTGGGAATATGCTGGTTGCTGAACATTGAGATAACCCTGATGATAGTCACAGCACTTTTGACCCTGGCCGGTTATTCCCTGAATGATTCAGTTGTTGTGTTTGACAGGATACGTGAAAATATGAAAAAGGCGGCACATGGGACTTCGAAAGTACTAGGATTCTCTGATATAGTAAACGAAAGTATTAACGAGGTGTTAAGCCGTACAATCGTCACATCGCTCACTACGGCCCTGGTCCTTGGTGCTCTTTTCATCCTGGGAGGCAGCGTTATCCATGATTTCTCCTTAGCTCTGCTGATCGGGCTTCTGGTGGGAACCTATTCCTCGGTGTTTGTTGCCAGCCCATTGCTTAGTGTTTGGAAGAAGGACTAATTATCTCAGGGACAACAACTTTTTAGCGCCCACAATAATTTTTTGAGCAATGGAGTGTGGTCTGTTTCAGGCCCGTTTTCTATCTTTTAATCTGAATTAAGCATGGAATTCCCGGATAATGTAACAAGACTTTGCGGTCTGAAAGGTTTTTCGTTTGGATGTCATCCAGATATAACCTGCTTTACTGAATGCTGCAGGGAACTCGATTTAGCCCTTACTCCCTATGATGTCCTGCGTCTGTGTAAGGAACTGCGAATGACAGCTGCAACTTTTATTGAGCGCTACGTGGTCCTGGAGCAGGATGAAAACGATATTTTCCCGGTTCTGTACCTGGGCATGGTGGATGACGGCAGAGCAAGTTGTCCCTTTATAAGTAAAAGCGGCTGCAGGGTCTATAATGGTCGGCCGGGGGCCTGCAGGGCTTACCCCGTAGGTCGGGGTGTCACGCTTGACAGTAACGGCAACAAAAAGGAACTTTATGTCCTGGTTCGCGAAGATCATTGCAGAGGATTTGTAGAGGACCAACCCTATACAGTTGGTGAATGGTTCGAGAATCAGGGGCTTGTAGAGTATAATAAGATAAATGATGAAGTTTTGACCCTGCTGCAGCACGAACAGGTTAGTAAAGGATTACGTCTTACCCGGGAGCAGAAGGATAACTTTTTGCTGGCATTATATAAGCTGGATGAATTTCGTGAACTGGTATCTTCCCCTGAGTTTCAAAATGAGTTTAAGCTGACTGAAGAGGAAAGAGATTCAGTCCTCTCTGGTGACCTCAATCTGCTCCGGTTTGGAATTCGCTGGCTGAAAGAAACCCTGTTTACAGAAAAAATATGAGTAAAGACAGCTTTAAAGAAGATGATTATCCACTCGGAGTAGAACTTACCGAAAAACTCCGGCAGATGGCAGATCCTTACCATGATGGTATGGGGGGCTGCCATGGGCCTGATCATACTGAGCGTGTCCATAAGACTGCATTGCACATAGGAAGGCTGATGGAGGCACGGCTCGATGTGTTGAGTGCTGCAGCCCTGCTGCATGATATAGGCAGGAGATATGAGACAAGGGAGCAGGGGAAAATCTGTCATGCAGAAAAGGGTGCGGAACTTGCCAGAGATATCCTGAAAAAACTCAAATTTCCCAAATCATTTATCGATGAAACTGCCCATTGCATAGAGGCGCACAGGTATCGCGGTGACAGGAACCCGAGGACACTTGAGGCAAAAATCCTCTATGATGCGGATAAGCTCGATTCCATTGGCGCAGTGGGGATCGGCAGGGCATTTCTGTTTGCCGGCCAGACAGGTGCCAGGCTGCATAATGACAGCGATGATGTTGATATTCTTGACTGCAAGCCTTACTCTAAGGAAGATACAGCCTACCGGGAATTCAAGTTCAAGATGTCAAAAATAAAGGACCGGATGCTGACCCCGGAGGGAAAACGCCTTGCAGAAGAACGTCATGTTTTCATGGAAGTTTTCTTTGAACGTTTGGAAAGAGAGACCAAAGGGGCTGAAAGCGTAGGAGAAGATTTTTTAAAAATGGTTTCCGGAAGAGGGTAGCTTTCGTTTTTTAAGACGGTAAATGTATGGCTCCATTGAAACTTGTTATATTTGACTGTGACGGCGTCATGTTTGATTCAAAAGACGCTAATAGAATATATTACAACCATCTGCTGGAAAAATTCGGCTACCCGCTTATGGATGAGCAGGAGGAGGACTATGTCCACTCCCATAATGTTTTAGATTCTATAAACTTTATTTTCAGGAAATATCCCCGGGAAATTGAAGAGGTTAATCAATACAGAATATCGGTAGATTACACGCCGTTTTTAAAATATATGGTCATTGAACCGGACTTGAAGGAGTTTTTAGGCATATTGAAGCCGAAATTCTATACTGCCATCAGCACCAATAGAAGTAATACAATGCCATCTGTTATGAAGATGCATGATCTGGAGTCCTATTTTGACCTTGTTGTTACCTCCCTTGATGTGGAACAGCCAAAGCCTCATACCGAGGGATTAATTAAGATTCTCAATCACTTTCAATTGTCAGCAAGTGAAGCTGTTTACATCGGAGACAGTATGGTTGACCGTGAGCATACGGCTGGAGTCAACATGCGCCTTATTTCTTTTAAGAACCCCGATTTACCCGCAGAATATCATGTAAACCGCTTTCTTGATATTCCGCAGTTGCCAATTTTTGATGGGATTGTAAATTGAAAAGCATAAACAGCGCCTCAATGATATCAACAGGTGCAAACGGAATACGTGTCCGCATAGTGCTTTAGAAGTTACCCCTCAGCAAAGTACTCTTAAAAACAGGGCATAAACACCCTTAACAACAGGGCATAAACTCCGACTCTGAGGGGGTACTAAAGAGAGTGCCCTAAAAGGGTACTTATCTCGTAGTCTCCCTGCGGTAGTACGATGCCGACAATTTTTAAGCAGCAGGAGGAAAGTATGGGGAACCTGGCAATATCGCATGATATCCTTCTTGCAGGTTCTGACTTTGAATCCTGCCGT
>Ga0209013_10004813_pt1 | contig 11762 bp, 8 predicted proteins | sample Cruoilmetagenom2_FD_187291 | JGI IMG/M metagenome (GOLD analysis project Ga0209013, IMG submission 187291) | Oil polluted marine microbial communities from Coal Oil Point, Santa Barbara, California, USA - Sample 2 (SPAdes) (version 2) | ecosystem: Environmental > Aquatic > Marine > Oil seeps ...
TCACAGGTTGATGGCGTTCTTACTTTCTTGCTCGAAAACCTACCGCCAAAGATGCGCCTGGTCATCGCCACCCGGGAGGATCCACATCTACCTCTGGCCCGCCTACGCTCCCAGGATCAATTGACCGAACTGCGTGCCGCCGACTTGCGTTTTACCCACTCCGAAGCCGCCGGATTTCTCACCCAGGTGATGAGCCTGGACCTCTCAGCGGAAGACATCGCCGCCCTGGAAACCCGTACCGAAGGCTGGATCGCTGGACTGCAATTGGCTGCGCTCTCCATGCAGGGGCGAGCAGACACCGCAAGTTTTATCCAGGCTTTCACAGGCAGCCATCGTTTCGTGCTGGACTATCTGGTCGAAGAAGTTCTGCAGCGCCGTCTCTACTCCCTGGGCTTGCCGTTGATTTCAGTTATTTGTGTTGATTGCTGTTGATAGGTCACCACCCGTTAACCGCATAGAAGATAACACGATGAAAAACATTGACAAGCGCAAGTTTGAAGCGTAACTGGAAAAGGCTCACAAAACCAACGACAAGCACTTTGGACCCAAGTAATTTTTTTACCTGGAGATATTTACGAAAGTAAACGCCCTTGTTTTTCACTATTCATTGAAACCCACAGAACTAGAACTCATAACCAGAAGGTCCAGGTTTGAATCCTGATTACTTAAATGGAAAATCCCCAAAATATCTGTGGGGATTGTTCTGTTGATTGGTATCAACCGTTGATTGGTATCAACCGTTGATTGGTATCAACCAAGGACTTTCGTAATCTCAAGTTTTAATTATTCCAAATCACGCTGGAAAATCTCCCAAACTATTTGTAGCTTGACTTGATCATAGCCGTGTACGATGATGTTTCTTGTTCCGATCATCGAGGATCAGGGAAGCGTGTTGTGTTTTTCTTGAAACTCATTAGATATTTGGTTTGCTGCCTCACCAATAATGATCAGATTGTAGAAAATAGCGTCTTGAGTCTTAGAATCTGAGACAAATTCATCATAGCTAGAAACTGAATATGCCTCAATTGTTTCGATTGCATCTACAAAATCGTGTAGCTTTTGCTTGTCTTTCATAAAGCGACTGCTTCAGATTGAATTGATTGGACAAAGGCTTTTATTCAGGGCTTCGAGTTCGATTGCAGCATCGTTCTGTTTTTTAAGCAGGGAAGCGACATACGAAAGCACCAAAAAAACCGCCGATGGCTGCCTCGATCATAAACGGATGGAGTTTGGATGATCTGGTCAACCTGTTGGCGTTCGCTCAAACTTTGCCGGTTGAATCCCCGTAATAGAAGTATCAAATAACGCATTTAGTCGTTCGTCAGGCTGCACCCACCCAATCGAGTGCAGCCTGATTTTGTTTAAATCAGCCACCAGCCCATTATGAGCGCCGGTCGCCTCTTGCATTTCGGACCTGGGCACCGGATTCATGATCCTCAGCCAGGATCCGGTCGGTCGCTACACCATCCCAATGCAGCCAGGCTGGAGCGCGGCTGAAGCCGATAGCTTCTCAATTCATACACGCTCTTGCCTGGACGCTCGCTTTCTTGTCACCAAATAGATGACGAAGTGTCCCGGAGGTCCCATAAAATACGCTCCTTATTTGATAAATTGAGCTTTCACTAATTTTATGGGTTACGCAGTTAGCTGGAATCGGACGCAGATAAACACTGATTTGTGCTGATATTGTAAATAAAATATTATTCTTGCAGAATACCCCGCAACTTGCTACATGGGTTCCACGCTTTAACAAAATCTGTACCCGTAGAGGCAAAATTCCGTAATACTCCGTCCGCTTGCGGCGAAGATAGGAGTTTTGAAGATTTTGCTGGTTTATTTAACTCTGCGATTATCCGCGTAAATCTGCGTCCAAAATTTTTTGAGTAGTGAGCAACTGCTTAACTCCTGAATTTATTTACCTGGCACTCAGTCCAGCTTTTTGCATAACCACTGTGCTTTCCGCAGCGTGTCCGTGTTTCCGATCTCCAGCAGTTCCAAGTATTCTGCCAGCGATGAAGAATTCAGCAGTATGCTCGATTGAGGCTCACTCGCTCTGTAATTCTGTCAATTTAGCCTGCACGATGCTGGCGTGTGTGATTTCTTCACCTTTGCGTTTCGTCCTCACGCGCACATTTCTCCACAGCATGGCAATTTTTCCTTCGGGGGAGATGATGAAGGTGGAGCGGATGGTGCCTTCGTATTCTTTGCCATACTGTTTCTTGATCCCCCAGGCGCCGTAAGCCTTGTGGACAGTTTTCTCTGGATCGCTCAATAAATCAATGCCTAGATCGTACTTATGGATAAATTTCCTGTGGGATTGGAGGTCATCCTTGCTTACTCCGAGCACGGCAGCGTTAAGGGATGCAAAGTTGTCCAGCTCATCGGTAAAATCACAGGCTTCTTTGGTGCACCCAGATGTGTCATCTTTGGGATAGAAATAGAGCACCAGCCATTTCCCTGAATAATCTTTCAATGAAACTGTGTCACCATCCTGGTTCGGCAGTGAGAAAAACGGGGCTTTATCGCCGATTTCAATCATGTTTACCTCCATTTAATTTAATCATCCGGTAGTTTGGGTTTGCTCCGCAAGCTGCTCGACAAAGCCAATTGCTTGCAAATCGCGGTACCTACCTCCCGCCGCATGTGGGTAATCTACAATTGGGGATAAGCACAGCAGAGCTTGAATAAAAGGGTACTTACTGATCCTTGCACTGTAGGCTAAACCCAATCAGCGATCAAACAACGCAAGAGACGTTTAGCAACTTATGGGACGATCAGTAATTTTCACAATGCCCGGTTGTATCTTTGTATGAGCTCCTCCTCAGAAATCAAAGGCTGGCTGATCATCTCAAGCGTTTCTTGATTCATTCCACCATCTTCGACGAGTTGGCGGCCTGCTCTTCTCACCGCATTCAGTATCACTTCACCATCTTTGGTCAATTCCCCATCCACTTTCATCGAAAATGCATGCGGTCTGAGCACCGCGCCTCCAAATTCCACGCTCGCATTTTCGGCAATCTCCTTTACGATGCGTACGACGGTGTCAAAGTTTGCCTTCTCCCACCAGCCACCCGTGGATACCAGCACCATCTTTTGGATATTGACATCCACCCGAAACCTGGCTCGTGTGCGTCCCTGGCGGCTCTCGAGATAAGGCTCCACCAAGGGGCACAACCTGTTGATGACAATTTGCATATCACCTGGCAGGGGTATATAAACCGGGGTTGCTAGAATGAGCATATCGGCAGCCCGTAGCTTAGGATAAAGAAGTTGCATATCATCCTGGATACAACATTCCCCAGGAGTATCGTACCAGCACTGCATCTTTCCACAAGCACAGGGCTTTAATTTCAGGCGGCTGGCGTAGAAATGTTCAACCTCGCATCCGGCGTCAATTAATCCCTGTAAAAAAGGAGTAAGGATCGTGGCGGTGTTCCCCTTTTCCTTCCGGGGACTACCATTGATGGCGACTACCTTGGTCATAACGGTCTCCTTGGTTCGTAAAATATAGTGCGCCTGACGAATGCGTGTGCTGCCTCTGCGCTGCTGACCCAATAGTAATTTTACCCCAGGCGAATTGCTATAAATCAAGCCGTTTACCATCCGGGCAAAACGAGGTCGACTGCAAACCGTCCTCGAGCGAAGACTGGTATTGAACACATACAACTGACCTACAACCAAACGCTTGAGCTCACCAGGTCACACAATTCGGTCCTCAATTTCCCAGGCGTGATCCAGCACATGCCAGGCTACGCGACGGATAAAATATCGAGGCGGCCATAGGATGCCGCCACGCGGACCTCGCTCTGGCAGGTCCCCGTGGACTGCAGCTTCCAGTGCGTCTAGTATCGCCTCCCGCGTTCGATTGAGCTCTTCAACCAGATCCTTTCCGCCATCTCTCGTGTGCTTCCAGGCAAGTCTCCCCAGGTATCCTCGATCGGCTTCGAGTACATGGTCTACAATCTTTCCAACATCTCTGCCACCGCCACGCGTGCCTTTTCGCATCTCTCTACCTGTTGCTCGCTGTACAGCGCCATCGAATGCCAGCCAACACGCCGATAGTAATGTACCTAAACGCCCGAACTCCGTTCGATCAACCGGTTCTCTATCAGCATCCAGCACGATTGCGGGAGCCCCAAAATCAGTCGTAGAATTACCATCATGCCGCTCTGTCACAACTAAATCAAATACATCATTGGGGACCTGGAAATTAATTTCCCTACTGTGCAGAACTTGAGCATATCGCGGCCCGTAGCCAACCAGAGCTAAAAGAGCCGTTTCTTCATCCCGACCGCTTCGACACCAACCGGGCCAATCAAGCGCACCGGCAAATGTTCTCTTCTTACCAGTTTCAACAAATACTTTGATGGAGTTCATAAAAAACGCTTTACTGTATAATTTTGGCGGCTAACAATCGAATCGCTTGCCGGGCGTTTTCTCTGCGACTGTTGCTCGACTACAACCAAACCTGCCCAATTATTACACTCACGATAAAATCGGCCGGATATCAAACTCATCCACAATAGCGCTCATATCTGCATCAGATGGTCGTTTCTCAAAGCGATTGGCAGCATCCAACATCTTGGGCAGAAGCCGCATATCCCCCGCTGTGATCAGAAAGCTGTCCGTGAAACCCAATGCCCACTGCACCGATTTATCAATGGCATCCTGTGTCTCTAACGGTTCATAGAAATATGTATTGTAAGTCTTGGGACGGTTTTCCCACGGTCGTCGAGCAATGGATTTGATCGTCTGCACTGCAACATTGCGCTCACGGCATAATTTAATTAGCGCATTGAAGTCAGCTGCATAACGGGGATTTTGCATCCGCCAGTAGCTGTATGGCAGTAATACGGTATCGAAATCAAACCGCTCCAGGCTGCGTTTGTGCACTGCCGGCACTTTGCTGCCATGACCTGTTACACCCAAGAAGCGCACCAAACCTTTGTCACGCGCTTCAATAAAGGCCTCCAAAGCGCCATCTGAGCCCATTGCCTTCTCCCAGCCTACCGGGTTGGTCAACCCATGCATCTGCCAAAGGTCGACATAGTCAACTCTCAATTGGTTCAAGGAACGCTGAAGATTTTTCCAGGCTCCTTCGTACGTGCGGCTGCGAGACTTGGTTGCCAGGAAGAAATCCTCACGATGCTGCCCCATCCATGATCCGATGCGCTTCTCGGCATTTCCGTACATGGGCGCTGCGTCAATATGGTTTACACCATACTCCAGCAATAGATCAAGCACGTGATCGGCCTCTGTTTGGGTTGCCTTACTCAAGGCATACGCCCCAAATATTATTCGAGTACTTTTATGTCCAGTGCGACCAAAATGGTGTTTTGTAATCATTCGTCACCGCCTCCTTGAACATGATCTTCTACCCTCCTAAATAATTTTCTATGCACTTAACGGGAGTATCACCCGCCCGCTGTGGTTGCAAAATACGACATTTTGATTATAACCAAACATAGCAATTATCACGCCGCGTACCCTTCTGGCGTAGTAGGGTCGGCTGCATTCGTAGTTGGGTGGCGTTTTCTTCGGAGCCCCTGCTAGAAAGTGCTCCACATAACCACAGTACCTACACTTTCGCGCGCGATCAGCCTACTAAGGTGCACGCGCGCGTTACCCGCCGCGATTGCTGGGAGAAGTACGCTAGCTCTGGCCGTGGATCCTGACAGAGAACTCGGCGATTTCTCGCTCTAAATGGGCTGGATACAGGTGCAGCCCCGGTGCTATATCGTCTGGAATGCCATCAAACATCCAGGCAATTCCTAAAAGCATCACAGCGGTGTAATGGTCAAACATGTCAACGCCATATGGACCTGCTCCGGCAGCCAGATTCAACAGACTTCCCTGCGCCAAAAGGAACAGGTATGTTTTGCCAATATCGAACCGCTCAATGTGAACCTTCATGCGCTGGTGTGGCTGCTGATACAGCCAGTCAATATCAATTTCACGATTTGAGTGCCCGGCGTTGAAAATAATAGCTCCCGGCCTTACCTGACAAAGATGTTCTTCGCGCAGGACTCCTTCGACCCCCGTGGCTGTCACGATGATGTGGTAACGAGCAAGCCCTTCATCCAAGCCAACTGTTTCAATGCCAAGATGATGTGCTTCCAACAGGCGCACAGGATCCAAATCAGCAACATGCACGATGGCTCCCAAATCGCGTGCCCGCTCAGCAATTCCTTTTCCGACAGGCCCATACCCAAGAACGAGAACGCGTCTCCCAAACAACCCCAATCCGGTTACATGGCTAAATGCAGGCCAGACACTATCCCCAACATGAAACCGATTATGTAGGTCTTTTAGGGGGATGCTGTTCCAGTCAAAAACAGGAAACGGCAGCCTGTGTTTTTTCAAGAGATGCAGCCCACTCGTTGTTGCTTCAAGAGCGCCCTTGACCGGAGGAGTTTTATCAAGATATGCCACGCTTAGTTCTCCGCCCATATCGCAAAGATAATCGGCTTCGAAACTACGAACAAGAGCCAGGTTTTCTTGATACTCTACTTGGCTCATCCCCTGCCAGCCATAAACACTGATCCCCTTTGAGACCAAATAGGCCGCGGTAGCGTCATGCGTGCTGTCAACGTTACAGGCTCCTACCACAACATCAGCTCCGGCCTGTTTTAAGGCCAACATCATTGAAATGGCATTTTGAAATGTAATATGCCCCCAATAGGCCAATCTTTTGCCTCGATAATCTCGGGTAGCGATTTGGCGAGCGTAGTGTTCAGTAATGGGTGTGACGTACCGGTGCCAAACAAGTTGTCCCTCATCAATCTGTGCGGCAAGGTCAGGATTTTTTATCCTTGATGGTTCCATCGTATTTACTTCCTTTAATCCCCTTCATGCGAATGCGGTAAGCGGCTGACGTGCAAATCAGCGGCGGGGCGTTGTCGACCCTGACGCTTTTTTACTCCTAATCGATGGTCAAAAAACGCGCCGCTAAACTTTGGTCGAAGCCCCGTCCGCTTATGCAGGCTCACTGCCGCAGGTGGTGAGCCGTTGTTAGGCCCAGCTTGCTATTTCTTGGCTGCAGGCACCAGGGCAGTCCATAGCCCACCCCGGCGCGCGTGTCACGGTTGTTGGTAGCCGTTCAGCGAGAGCGGCAGGTAGACCTGATACGGGAGATAGTGCAGAATGATCAGGCCGCCATTAGAATCGGCGACGAAGGCATAATTCCCGTCCAGCGCCACATTCCGCGCCCCCCCCGGAGTATCGTAGAAGCCGGCCTCGGTGGGAGAAGCCGGATCGGAGACGTCGACGATACGCAGGCCGCTTCCATAATCGGCAAGGTAGGCATAGTTCCCAGCCAGTGCAACACCCCGGGCATAATGCGGCGAGTCGTAGAAGCCGGTCTCGCTGGGGGCGGCCGGTGTGGAGACGTCGATGATACGCAATCCTCCCCAATCGGCGAGGTAGGCATAGTTCCCAGCCAGCGCCACGCCCCGAGCACGCCCCGGCGTTGGGTAGAAGCCGGTCTCGCTGGGGGCAGCCGTGTTCGAGATGTCGATAATGCGTAGACCCTCATATTCATCGGCGACGTAGGCATAAAGCCCCGAAATCGCCACGCCATAGGCAGACCCAGGTGTGTCGTAGTAGCCTTCCTCAGTGGGGAGGGCCGGGTCCGTGACGTCGATGATGCGCAGGCCGTCAGAATAATCGGTGACGAAGGCATAGTTCCCTTCCAGCGCCACAGCAGTGGCTTCCCCTGGTGTGTCGTAGTAGCCAATCTCGGTGGGGGCGGCCGGATTCGAGACGTTGATGATACGCAGGCCGCTATATCCATCAGCAACGTGGGCATAGTTCCCTTCCAGTGCCACACCATAGGCAGTTTCCGGCGTGTCATAAAAGCTAGTCTCGCTGGGGGCGGCCGGGTCCGAGACATCAATGATGCTCAGGCCGCCGTCTCCACCGGCGACATAGACGTAATTCCCGTCCAGCACCACGTTATAGGCATATCCCAACGTGTCGTAGAAACCGTCTTGGGTGGGGGCAGCCGGAGCCGAGACATCGATAATACGCAGGCCGTGGCTATAATCGGCGACGAAGGCATAGTTCCCGTCCATCGCCACGCCCTGGGCAGACCCCGGCGTGTCGAAGAAACCGGTTTCAGTGGGGGTGGCCGGGGCGGAGACATCGATAATGCGCAGGCCGCTGCCCGTATCGGCGACGTAGGCATAGTTCCCTTCCAGCGCCACGCCATAGGCAGACCCCGGTGTGTCGTAGTAGCCGGTCTCAGTGGGGGTGGCCGGGGTGGAGACATCGATGATGCGTAGGCCGCTGTCCCTATCGGCGACGTAGGCATAGTTCCCAGAAAGCACCACATCCCGGGCAGACCCTGGCGTGTCGTAGATGCCGGCCTCGCTGGGAGAAGTCGGATCCGAAACATCGATGATGTACAGTCCGCTGCTCAAACAGGCGATGTAAGCATAGTTCCCACCCAGCGCCACACTCCGGGCACCCCCCGGCGTGGAATAGAAGCCAGCCTCGCTGGGGGAAGCCGGGTCGGACACGTCGATGATACGTAAGCCGCTAGAATAATCGGCAACGTAAGCATAGTTCCCGGCCAGCGCCACACTATGGGCTAACCCCGGCGTGTCGTAGAAACCGGCCTCGCTGGGGTCGGCCGGGTCCGAGACATCAATGATGCGCAGGCCGCTGCCATAATCGGCGACGTAGGCATAGTTTCCTGCCACTGCCACGCCCCGCACTACCTCGGGCAGGACACCCGTCTGACCGACGACCGCAGGCAGGGCCGGGTTGGAGATGTCCAGGATGACCAGACGTGGGCCAACGCCAATGTAAGCGTAAATTCCCTGCACCGCTACAGCTTCGGTGACACCACCAACCTGGCCCACCAGCTGCACGAACCGCCCACGCTGTTGAACAGCCAGCTGCTGGACAGCCACCTGCTCCCCACCATCCCACTGGAAGGAGGGACTGGTAAGGGACAACCCTTGGGCCGCCGCGCCTAAAACGCCAGACATCAGGACCAGGCTCACGATAAGAATGAACAGGTTATTGATACGCGCTTTCATTGATTTTCCTCCTTATTGCTGTTGATAAGCTAACTGCTGCTAACGGTTTCGAGCTGTGCGGTCCCTATAAGATGCGCAGCGCGACCAGGGGGCAGCCCAATCCTCCTTGCAGTCTAGCGACGCCGGGAGCTAAGGATTAACCGCCCCATATCCATAGTAGGTTGTCTACGGCAGCCGGGTGACGCTTAGGCACCATCTGCCGCTATCATGTGATCAGCATTGAATCCCAATAAATTTATAACATTAAAAGAAAATTAGTGCAATACAAATCCAAGTACACCGTTCTATTGACAGGTATAAATTCAATAGACTAGTAGTAACCTGGAATAGATCGTTTAGCAGCGACCTCTTGCGGTCATAGTGGAGGCTAACAATTGCGCAACCTGCACGTTATTTGCACTTAGTACTTAGTCACACTAAATTAGGTGGAAAGTGTCATTCTGAACGGAACGTAGTGGAGTGAAGAATCTCCCCCAGCGGTGCCTGAGATTCTTCGCTGCCGATCGAAAGATTGTTCGATCGGGCTCAGAATGACATCCCACCATCTTTTCAGTGACAGACTACTAAGTACAATCATATTAGTCTAGTTTGATCCTGCCATCCTTGCGAAGGTTGTTAACCCCTCTACAGGCATAAAAAATCACGTAATACCGCCTATGGTGAAACCTTCGCAAGGTTCACATACCCAACAGGACTTTTGTGATTGTACTTAGAAAGCGGCTGAGCTCAGACCGAATTGCTCAAAACCGTCCCGCTTACATTGGGTCGAAGCCCCCCTCCTGTATGTAGAGTTGTGCGGCCCCAATCTTTTACAAAATAATCGCTTTCATACAGGTTTAGTGCCGATGGCATACAATACCGTCTTACTGAAACGGATTCCTTCGGGATACTGGAACTGCTGCAAATCATTAAAAACTTGTCCTTTGAAGCTTTCTAATGTGAACGGATCAGATATTTGGTTGAAGTATCCTCGGGCCGCATGTTTCATTTGCTGCCACCATGTTTCCGCATCCGGTGATACGAAACTCGACGTCTCTTCATGCACACTAACATTTTTGAATCCGGCGTTCTGAAGGATTAACTTGTATCCTTCGGGGTTCTCCTGTCCATAGCAAGAATTTCTTTTTTCATATTCAGGCAGATATTTTTTGAATGCTTCCACGATCCAATCGATATCGCGTTGTTCGACCCATGAACCAATTCCTATCTGACCACCCGGCCTCAAAACTCTCATTATTTCAGGCGTCATCTTATCGGAGATTATGAATTCCAAACGATCAAAATCAAAGCATCCATCCCACCCGACAAAGTTTGCCAATACGGAATGGAATGTCTCGGATAGAAAACCGAGTGTGTTAGCGTCCATCTGAACAAATGCAACGTTCTCTTCCCACCCTCGCTGCATCGCCCCGGCGACGCCGTTTTGGAAACCATCGCTATCAATGTCAATCCCAACGCCATAACCCCCCGTCATCGTTTTCTGCCTGGCTTTGAAGAGAACGTTCCCATCGTAAGTTCCAAGGTCCAATACCGCTGCGCCCTTGGGTATGTTGGCATTGTGGGCCAATCGCTCAGCAAAATAATCCCAATAATTCGGACCCAGTCCCCCTGATGGCTCTATAAAGCGTGCCCAAAATTCTTCCACACTTCACTCCTGTAATATGTTCAAACGCCAGCGCTCGTATAGTTAGGTCAGGAAGCGTTTTTCACTCATATGCACCTGCCGCATAACGGTCGCGAGCTGGGAAACCCACCGGGCGAAGGTGAGGCCAGCACCGCGCGGGGACAAGGCGGCTGATCATCTCCTGCTCGAATCAACAACGAACTCACGTACTATTTCACTGAACCCGGCCGAAACCTCCAGACTCAACATGTGGTCAACTTCGCGGGTTAGCTGAAATCCCGCACCAGGAATCCGTCTAGCAATCAACGAAGCGTGTTCTAAAACAGCCGGAGACACCAACACCAAACCCGCTACCCTCTCAGGAAAACCAGGCAAAAATTCACAGCAATTCTAGCCCCAAAGGATGCACCGACCATCCAGCTTCGGTCGCTCTCAAGATGAACCAGTAGATGTGCCAAATCTTCATGATAAACAAATGCATGATTTGGAACGGGAGAACCACCGTAGCATCTCAGATCAGGCGCAATCAACTGGAAGGAACAACAAAGATCTTCCATCAACGGCTGCCACATTCTGCTGTCAGCGATACCTGCATGGAGAAGCAGAATTGGGAGACCTTCCCCGCAGCTTCTCACATGCAAGGGAGAGCCATCGAGCTCGATCGCAGCTGTCTTGATGTTCTGATGCGCCTCAGTCACTATTTGCACCTTTCAACCGTCTAACGCCAAATTCATCGGCAGGTAAAAGCTCCGGCAGTCGACCTCCACTTTTTGCTCTCCGTGTGCAATTTATTGTTATGCCTCATGATTACTTTGCACCCATTTATTAATCTGAATTCCAATTTGAATTGGATCTGCATCTGCTTCTATGCATACAGACACATGCCCCCAACTTTCAGGAAGGACAAACTGGTAAAAGTTTCCATACCGTATGAGTAAGTAGTCGAGACCTCCACAATCGATGTTACCACGCTGCGAGGCTAACTTGAGTAATGTAGGGTTTACGAGCAGTTCCTCGTAACGATCACTCTCCGGATTACTTGCACCCACTGTATTGGATTTTGATTTTGATTCGAGTTGCCCATTTTTGTAAAT
>Ga0209013_10004814_pt1 | contig 11760 bp, 10 predicted proteins | sample Cruoilmetagenom2_FD_187291 | JGI IMG/M metagenome (GOLD analysis project Ga0209013, IMG submission 187291) | Oil polluted marine microbial communities from Coal Oil Point, Santa Barbara, California, USA - Sample 2 (SPAdes) (version 2) | ecosystem: Environmental > Aquatic > Marine > Oil seeps ...
AGGGAGTCAAACAGCCGTTCCGGAAGACCATCGTCGTGCCGCGTCTGCCGAGCGCGCCCCTGATCGTCTCCTCCGTCGCGCCGCCATCGGAGTGACCCCCCCACTTCTCACCAGGTTTCGTCGCAAGGGCGGCGAAGCGGCACCCGGGCGATTGGATCAAGTCACAGGTCTCAGGTCTCAGGCTACACAGGTTTCAGGTCCCAGGCGACACAGGTTTCAGGTCTCAGGCTACACAGGTTTCAGGTCCCAGGCGACACAGGGTTCAGGTCCCAGGCTTCAAGTCCCAGGTCACAGGCTACAGGTCTCAGGATTCAGGTTTCATTGAAAAACCACGGAAGTAACAAATAGGGTTTGACATCGCAGAATTTCTATCAACAATCTCGGTGCGACCTGCAACCTGCAACCTGCAACCTGCGATGTGCAACCTGAGACCTGAGACCTGAGACCTGCGCTGTTCGCCCTGCGACCTGCCACCCGCGCCCTGCGATGTGCAACCTGAGACCTGAGACCTGAGACTTATGATGTGCGCCCTGCAGCCTGCGACCTGCGCTGTGCGACTTGAGACCTGAGACCTGGTACTTGCGATGTGCGCCCTGAGGCTTGCCCGCCAGCCCGGTCGGCGTTAGAGTTAGCCCATGTCGCGGCAACTGCTTTTTCGCCTCGCGTCGGTGATTCTGATCCTCCTTCTCTTACCGGTTGCAGGCCTCGCCCAGGAGGCCACACCCAGCGAAGAGGAGGCGATCCAGGCATACCGGGAGGGTTCCTTCAGCCGGGCGGTCCAGCTCTACACGAAGGCTCTGTCGGAGACCGACGATCCCAACCACCGCGCCCGGCTTCAGGTCCAGATCGGGTGGACTCTCTTCGCGCTCGGCCGCGAGGGCGAGGTCGAAACCCACCTCCGTGCCGCCCTTGTCGAAGACCCAAATCTGGCTTTGGGTGATTACTACACTCAGGAGTTTCTCGAGCTCTTCGAGCAAGCCCGGCGGAGGACGTACGATACCTCCACCCACGGCATGGCGCCTCCTCCCGATCTGGAAGCGACCATTGCCACCATCAACGACCGCATCGCCTCTCAGTCCGACCTCGAGGGCGCCCTGGCCGACGTCAACAGGCTGGCAGAAGCCTACCCCCGTGACGGCCGCCTGATTCCCCTGAAGATCCAGCTCCTGCAGCTTCTCGGTCGCAGTGACGAGGCCGAAAACCTCAGTCGGTCACGCGGCGCCGACTTCGGCGAGCTGACCTATCTCGACACCATGTCGGTTCCGGATCTCATCCTGCGCGCCGACCGGCTGCTCAGCCAGGGCGATGCGGCCAGCAGCCTCGATCTCCTTCGCCAGGCGGTCGCAAGGGCGCCGAACAACGTCGCTGCCCTGGAGTTGATGGCCGAAGCAGCGCAGGAGATCGCCCAGTGGCAGCAGGCCGAGTTTGCCCTCAAATCGGCCCTCGGGCTGCAACCTGACAACATCGATCTCAAGCTCCGCCTCGGAGAGGTCTACCTGGCGGTCGATGATCCGTCCGCGGCGCGGGACGTCTACAAGGAACTCACCGAACGCTTTCCCCACTCCGATCGGGCATGGGCGGCCCTCGGCCTGCTGGAGGCCCGGCTGGGCAACTACGAGCGCGCGCTCGACGCACTCGGCAAGGCGATCTACGAAAATCCGTTGCTGCCCGAGGTCCAGCTCGCCAACGGTGAGCTGCTGCTCGTCGAAGGAAGGACCGACGAGGCGCTGCAGTCTCTCGAAGCGGCCTCCAATCTCCTGCAGGACGACCCCCAGCTGGAAGCGCGCCTCGGTCAGGGACTCCTGGCAAAAGGCCGCAACGACGAGGCACTCGCCCATCTGCGCCTGGCGGTTGAGGACGGGTTTCAGCCCCCTGACGTTCAGCGCTCGCTCGCGCTTGCCCTGGCCATGAACGAGCACTACTCGGAGAGCGATAGGGTACTCGACGCCAGCGGTGTGGACCCCAGCGGCGACAGCGAGATCGTACGGGGGCTCCTAATGCTTAAAAGAGAACAATATTCAGACGCTGAAGCGACCCTGAAGCCCGTCGCCCAGACCCGCACCGGCGACCCCGCGATGCTCAACCTGCTGGCGGCGACTGTCTATCCTCAGGCTCGCTACGCGGAAGCGGTGGCGCTCCTCATCCACGCCTACGAGCTCGATCCCGGTCACGCGACCGTGGTGAGCAATCTCGACCTGGCCCGGCAGGCACGGGCGGCAGAGGTCCTGGGCCAGACTGCCCAGGAGGTCAGGGCACCGTCTAAGTAGCCTCTACGGCTCGACGGCCTATTTCCTCGAGGAACTCGAGGAACTCAATAATCTGCGCGGCAACATCGGCCGGGCGATGGTTGGCTTCGTAGGAAGCCCGGGCCGCAAGCCGCCGCCGGGTCCAGTTCTCCCCGGCAGCCGCCGTCTCGGCCAGTAGCCGCGCCAGCTCCGCAGGTGCGGAAGGGCCGGGTGTGATCCGGGGCGCCGCCGCCTCCGGCCACTGTAGAAACTGATGCGCCCCCCCGACCGCGACGGGGGTACCGCAGGCCAAGAAGCGGATTGCGGCGGCCGAGGTCTCACCCGCCGAGGGCGTGCGAAGGACAACCCCGAGGTCGGCGGCAGCCGGTACTCGAGGAAAGGCCTCGGGCGCCAGCCATCCTGTCGCGGTCACGTTCTCACCGATTCCCACGGCTTCCGCCGCCGCGACGACGCCCTCCAGACCGACGCCCTCCCCTACCAAAACCAGCCGCGCCGGCACAGCCGCCCGCACGGCAGCCGCCAACCCGGTCAGGACCTCGCTGAGACCTTTCTCAGCGGTCAGGAAACCGAGGTGCATCAGCACCACTTCGTTCTCGCCGAGGCCGAGTCGGGCCCGTTCGCCTCCACGGTCGACCGTTCCCGGATCGGCCACAGCGAGACACACTCGGCCAACAGCAAGCTGCGGGCGTTCCCGCCGAATCGTTGCCTCGGCCCAATGGGAATGCACCATGACCGCCGTCACGCCATCGAGGAACGCCCCCCGTGCGGGAAAGAGAAACGGGTCCCTGGGATGCGTCATACCCAGTGATCTGGCCTGGGCCAGGGCCTCTCCCGCCGCGCCGTGGGCCGAGCACAGACCCTGTTCGAGCAGCCCATGGTCTTGCTTTGCCGCCGCTGCCTCCACCAACAGGTGGTGGAGAACTAGATCGTGCAGCACCACCACGGTCCGTGGAAGACCGAGACGATCGAGCAGCCAGAGATGGTGGGGGTTGTTCCCGAGGTGAATGATCGGGATCTCGTCCGCCATCGGGGCGGTGCCGGTAGCGACCAGCTCGACGGCTCCGTCGAGAGGCCAGTCCTCCGGACGGCACCAGCCGGGAGGCTCGAGAACCCGGACCTCCGCACGCGAGCCAAGCTCGCCCAGAAGCTCAACCGCGTAATCGCTGACCCCCGAGCGAACAGGCGGCAGCGGGGAACCCCAGAGGAGCTTCATGGGGAGACCGTAGCATAGGGAGAGAGCTGAATTCGGAGTTCGGAATTCGGAATTCGGAATTTTCGGCGCGAGGAGGCGATCGGGGTGTTGGTACGTGATGCCCGCGCCCGGGCGCGCTACTTCGGAGGTGCCTGGCTCCCGAGGTGACGATGTCCTCATCGTCACCTCGGCGTGCCTGGCATCCTCGCGGGCAGAGTGCCGATAGAAAGGGCGCGACGACCGGATGTGCCGTCTCTAACAATGTTGGGACCGTGGACGTTGCAACAGCCTGGAAGGTCGAGTCCCAACATTGTTAGAGGGGGCACTCTCGGGCAGACCGGCGACAAAAGGTCGCGCCAAAGCCTGAAGCGCTCTACTCGACATCGGAGACGGGCACGAAGACGTATCCAGAAACGGGGTTCAGCGGGAAGTGTTCCGGGCTAAGATGGCCTAGTGAAAGCCCTCCGCTTTTTCCTTCTGGTCCTCTACGCCGGTTACCTCGTCAATGTCGGGCTTCTCCTTCTGATTCTTCCGTGGTCCGAGGTCTGGGGTCTGATCCTGACGCGCTTCCCGCTCAACCTGGCGATGGTGATGGACGCGCCCTGGCTACGTGGCATCATCTCCGCTTTTGGTCTTCTACACCTCCTGCTGATTGCCTGGGAGATGGTCTCGCCTTTTCCAGCCAGCGGGAACGACCAAGCCACCGAGGAATCTCATCAGGCAGAACGGTCTTGATCTGCGGAAGCCCCGGGCGTAAACTTTTCACGTGGGTCTCTCCGTTCTGATTGTCGACGACGAACCGTACATCCTGCGCATTCTTTCCTTCAAGCTGCGTAGAGAGGGCTATGTCACGTTCATGGCCGAGTCCGCCGAAGAAGCCGAGCAACTCCTCGCCGAGCAACCGGTGGACCTGGTGCTGCTCGATGTCGCCCTCGCCACGCCTACCAACGGCTTCGACCTCGCAGCCAGCCTGCGTCGGAACGCCAAGACCCAGCACCTGCCCATCATCATGCTCACCGCTCGGGGTTTCGCCACGGACGTTCTTCGCGGCCGCGAGGTGGGTGCGGCCGGCTACATCACAAAGCCCTTCTCTGCCGAGGAGGTGATCCGTCGCGTCCGCGCTTTGCTCGGTTCGCCTCAGTGAACCCCGCCACAATTGGAGTGGTATTCGGCCGCCGATGCATCCATCCTGCCTGCACTTCGCTTCCTCAACATACATAAGAGTATTTCTCGGTCGCGAAGCCCAGGCAGAAAGGCGCCTTGACGGCCGAGACCTCCCCGCGTAGGCTCACACCCCGGAGACGGAGAGCTGATGTACCGAAAAACACTGAACCTACCAAGCACGAGCTTCCCGATGCGCGCGCAGCTTCCCCGGCGCGAACCGGAGATGCTCGCACGCTGGCAGGATATGGACCTTTATCGACGGATCCGCGAGGCCAGACGCGGTGCCGAGCGGTTTATCCTCCACGACGGCCCCCCCTATGCCAACGGCTCCATCCACGTGGGAACGGCCTTCAACAAGATCCTCAAGGACATCGTCGTCAAGTCCCGAACGATGCTCGGATACGACAGCCCGTACGTCCCGGGCTGGGACTGCCACGGGCTGCCCATCGAGCACCAGGTGGACAAGAAGCTAGGTTCGAAAAAGAGGGACATGAGCATCCCCGAGATCCGGCAGGCCTGCCGCGAGTACGCCGACCGGTTCTTCAGGATTCAGCGCGACGAGTTCATCAGGCTCGGCGTTCTCGGCAGCTGGGACGATCCCTATCTGACGATGGAAAACGCCTACGAGGCCGAGATCGCAACCGCCCTCCAGGGTTTCATGCTTGCCGGCTACGTGCAGCGCGGCCTCAAACCGGTCCACTGGTGCTCCTCGTGCCGCACCGCCCTGGCCGAGGCCGAGGTCGAGTACCACGACCACTCGAGCCCTTCGGTCACGGTTGCCTTCGCTCTCGCGGACGATGCTCGCGACAGGCTGGAGATAGCGTCCGGCGGCGACGCGGCAGCCCTGATTTGGACTACGACCCCGTGGACGTTGCCCGCGAACCTGGCGATCGCCCTCCATCCCGACCTCGAGTACGCCCTGGTGCGCGCCGACGGCCGGCTGTGGATCGTCGCTAACGAATTGCTGAAAAGCACAGCCGAGATCGCCGACTGGTCCGATGCGGAGACGGTGAAGATCTTCAAGGGCGGCGTTCTCGAAGGAAGCCACTATCAGCACCCGCTCACCGGTGCGGAGGGGCTGTTCATCCTCGCGCCTCACGTGACCCTCGAACAGGGAACGGGTCTCGTCCACACCGCTCCCGGGCACGGCGCGGAGGACTTCCACATCGGCGCCCGCTATGGACTGGAGCCTTTCGCGCCGGTAGACGACGGAGGACGATTCACCGAAGATGTGGAGGCCTGGGCAGGGCTCCACGTCCTGAATGCCAACGACCCGATCGTCGAGCGGCTTCGGGAGCTGGGTGTACTCGTGGCCCACGCTGACATCGATCACTCGTACCCGCACTGCTGGCGTTGCAGGAAACCGGTCATCTTCCGCGCCACCACCCAGTGGTTCATCCGCATGGACCGCCATGACCTTCGGGAGCGTTCGCGCGAGGCCCTGCACAACGCCGAGTGGGTCCCACACTGGGGCGAGGCCCGCATCGACGGCATGGTTGAAAACCGGCCGGACTGGTGCATCTCACGCCAGCGCCAGTGGGGTGTGCCCATCACGGTTCTCACCTGCATCGCCTGCGGCAGTCCGACGGTGGACGAGACGGTCTTCGACCACATCCAGCGCATCTTCATGGCCGAGGGATCCGACGCGTGGTACCTGCGCGAAGCGGAAGACTTGCTGCCGCCGGGCTACTCCTGCCCCGACTGCGGTGGCACGACCTTCGCCAAGGAGACCGACATCCTCGACGTCTGGTTCGACTCCGGCGTCAGTCACATCGCCGTCTGCGACACGGACCGCTACGGGCTGGACTGGCCCGTGGATCTCTACCTCGAAGGCCAGGATCAGTACCGCGGCTGGTTCCAGTCCTCGCTGGTCGCCTCAGTCGGCCTCAAGGGTTCAGCCCCTTTCCGCCAGGTCGTGACCCACGGTTTCGTCGTTGACTCAGAGGGGCACAAGATGTCGAAGTCGGTGGGCAACGTGATCCTTCCGCAGCAGCTGCTCGAGCAGTATGGCGCCGACATCGTACGTCTGTGGACGGCAATGGTGGACTTCCGCGAGGATGTGCGCATCTCCGAGGAGATCATGGCCCGCAACGCCGACTCCTACCGGAAGATTCGCAACACCTTGCGCTTTCTGCTCGGCAATTTGTCGGATTTCGACCCGACGCGCGACGCGGTCCCCGCCGGCGAGCTCCGCGGCCTCGACGCCTACATTTTCCGGTCGGCCGGTCGGCTGGCCGAGGAGGTCAAGGAGGCCTACCGCAACTATGATTTCTCCGGCGTCTCCCACCGGATCCTCAATTTCTGCTCCGTCGATCTGTCCAGCCTCTATCTCGATGTGAACAAGGACAGGCTTTACTGCGACCACCCCCTGGATCCGGCGCGGAGGGCGACCCAGACTGTCCTTTTCCACCTCGCTGAGCACCTTGCGACCCTGCTCGCTCCCGTCCTTTCCTTCACCGCAGAGGAGTTCTGGCAGCACCTCCCCGGCGAGCGTGAGGAATCCGTCCACCTGGCCACCTTCCCCGACGCAACTGAGATCGCGGATGCACTCGATGCGGACGTTCGCCTGAAGAGGTTGCTGACCCTGCGCGAGGCGGTCTTTGCGTCCCTCGAGGAGCTCCGTCAGGCCGGCGCCATCGGTAAATCGGAGGAGGCCCGGGTGATTCTCGGTGGCGACACGAAATCCCTTCAGGAGGACCTGGAGGTCAGCGGAATCGAGCTCGCCCCCTTCCTCATCGTGTCCAGGGGGGACGAGGGCGAGGTCGGTGACGGCGGGATCGAGGTAGCGGACTACCCCGGGCTGGGGTTGTCCGTCACACCCTACGAAGCCCACACCTGCAGCCGTTGCTGGCGCCGGGTCGACGACCTCGTTGATGATCCGGAGCTGCCCGACCTCTGCACGCGCTGTCACGAGGTGGTCCACCGCCTCCTCGAAGAAGGCCGGACCGAGCTCGGCGAGGCCAAGGCCTGATGCGCGGCGCGCTGCCGTGGATCACCGCGATCCTGGTCGTGATTCTCGATCGCGTCACCAAGGCCGCCGTCCTCGACCACCTGGCTCCGGGCGCCTGGGTCGAGGTCATGCCCGGGTTCGCCCTCACCCACATTCACAACACCGGCATCGCCTTCAGCCTCTTCAGCGAGGGCGGAGCCCTTTCGCGGGTGATCCTTCATCTGGTGATCTTCACCTCGGTGGTCCTCATCGCCTGGATGGTGGTTCGCCACGGCCATCACAACCGCCTTTCGGGCCTGGCGTTCGGACTGATCCTCGGCGGCGCCGTCGGCAACCTGATCGACCGCGTTCTCTATGGCTGGGTGATCGATTTCATCCACCTCTGGACGCGCGTGGGGGACCGCATCTGGTCCTGGCCGGACTTCAACGTCGCCGACAGCTCGATCAGCGTCGGCGCGGTCCTCATCATCCTCAACGAACTGCGCAGTCACAAGCGCGAGGTCGACGATGCACCCGATCCTGATTGACCTCGGATTCTTCCAGGTGCCGGCCTACGGGGTGCTCCTCGCAACCGCGGTGATCGTCGCCTTGTGGACCCTTCGCCGGCGGGCCGACCGCGCCGGCATGGACGGCGCCCGCCTGGTGGATTTCGGCCTGTGGCTGGTCATCTGGGCCCTCCTCGGCGCAAAGCTCCTGCTGGTGCTGGTCGAGCTGCCCCGCTACCTCGCAAACCCCGGCGAGATTCTGGGAACGGTCCGGGCCGGGGGCGTCTTCCTCGGCGGCTTCCTGGCCGCGGTCGTGGCCGCGGAGGTGCTTCTCCGGCGGTACAAGCTCCCGACGCTGCCCACCTTTGACGTGATTGCCCCTTCCCTTTCCCTCGGCCAGGCCATCGGCCGCATCGGCTGTCTGATGGCCGGGTGCTGCTGGGGAGGCAGCTGCTCCCTGCCCTGGGCCATCACCTACACGAACCCGATCGCCGCCGAGAACCTCGGAACACCCCTGCACGCGCCGCTCCACCCCTTCCCGGTCTACTCCTCGCTCTTCAACTTCGGCCTCTACCTGGTGCTTGCCGCGTTGTACAAGCGCCGGCCCGCTCCCGGGCGGGTCTTTGCCACCTATCTGGTGCTCTACGGCATCGGCCGCTTTCTGCTCGAGTCGACTCGAGGCGACGCCGCCCGCGGCTTCGTGCTCGGCGGCGCCCTTTCGACCAGCCAGCTCATCTCGCTGGTGCTGATCTTCGCCGGAAGTGGTCTCCACCTCTGGGTCAGCCGCCACCGCAGACAGTGAGCACCCGTCATCAGTTCACGGTCCCCGAGGTTCTGGCCGGCACCCGTCTCGACCTCTGTCTCGCCGAGCTCCACGCCGAGTGGACGCGCTCTCGTGTCCGCAAGCTCATAGACGCCGGCCACGTGCTCTACAACGACGGTCCAGCCAAGGCATCGACGAAGGTCCGCGCCGGCGATAGGCTGATCGTCGACGAACCCGAACCCGAGCCGCTGGATACCGAGGCCGAGGACATCCCGCTGGACATCGTCTTCGAGGATGAGGACCTGTTGGTCATCGACAAGCCGGCCGGATTGGTCATCCACCCCGCCGCCGGCAATCCCACCGGCACCCTGGTCAACGCCCTCCTCCATCACTGCAAGGACCTCAGCGGCATCGGCGGCTTCGAACGGCCAGGCATCGTCCACCGCCTCGACAAGGAGACCACCGGTCTGATGGTGGTCGCCAAGAGCGACCGCGCCCACCTCGGGCTATCCCTCGCGTTCCGCCGGCGGACGGTCCACAAGACCTACATGGCGGTCTGTTACGGCATCCCGAGCGACCGCGAGGGAGTCGTCGACGCGCCCATCGACCGCAACCCCCGCGAAAGGCAGCAGATGGCCGTGGTCAAAGGCGGCCGCCCCGCACGCACCCTGTGGTCCATCGAGGAGGTCTTCGCCGGCGCCTGCCTTACAAACTGTCGGCCGGTCACGGGCCGCACCCATCAAATCCGGGTTCACATGGCGCACATCGGCCACGCGCTGGTCGGAGACCCGCATTACGCCGGCCGCCAGTGGCGCAACCTTGCGGACCCGAGAGCTCAGAGCGCCTGCAGGAACTTCCCCCGCCAAGCGCTCCACGCCTGGCGCCTCGCGTTCGTCCATCCGGTGACCGAGGAAGAGGTCGCATTCCAGGCGCTGATCCCGCCCGATCTCGAGGAGCTCCTGACGATCCTCCGCGATCCTTCTTAGTCTCTCCAACCAGATTCTTCGCAAGATCGGGCCAAACCGTTAGATGTTCGGAGGTCTCAGGCTTCAGGTCTCAGGTCTCACAGGTTTCGGGTCTCGAGTCTCATTGAAAAAGCTCACAGGCTTCAGGTTCCAGGTTTCATTGAAAAATTCACGGAAGTTGAAGAAAAGGCTTGATATCGCAGGAGCCCAACCGATGATTCTGGTGCGACTTGCGATGTGCGATGTGCGCCCTGAGACCTGAGACCTGAGACCTGTGATGTGCGACCTGCGACCTGTGCCTTGCACCTTGATCCCTGCACCTTGAACTTACTTCACACGTCTTAGGTTTTCAGCTCTCAGGGATCAAGTCGCAGGTCTCAGGTCTCAGGCTTCAGGTTTGATTGAAAAACTCAGGAAAGTTGCAGAAAAGGCGTGACATCGCAGGAGTCCAACCGGCGATTTCGGTGCGACTTGGGACCTGGGACTTGCGACTTGCGTCTTACGGGTTTGACGTGAGGGCGACGCGGAGGCGGCGGACGAGGCTACGTGCTGTGGCCGGGTCGGAAAGCAGCGCCTTCAAATCGGTCTCGGTGTCGATATCCGACAGCTCCTCGAGCTCGGTCCACGCCGTCCCAAGCGCGGTGAGGCGGTCTCGTGTCGCCAACAGGGTCTCGGGGTCCGACCACGGGATCCCGGCAAAAAGATCGGCCCCGGGGGCTCGTTGGGCGACCAGGTAATATCCGCCGTCCGCTGCTGGTCCGAGGACCGCGTCGGCGTCGTCCAGCGCGGAAACCGCCTGCCTGAGGTGGGCCGAGGTGATCGCGGGACAGTCCGAACCGACCACGACCACCCTCTCCTCTCCTTCGACAAAGCGCCGGGCGAAGGCATCGGCCATGCGTTCACCGAGGTCTCCCGGCCGCTGAACTTCCAGTGGCAACTTCAGGTCCCGCACCCATCCCACCGACGGGCGTTCCGCCAGGGAGAGAAGGACACGCAAGCCGCTTCTCGTAGCGGCCACGAGCGCGTGATCGAGGAGCACCGCGTAGACGCGAGCGGCGGCATCCGCGCCGAGATCGGCTGCGAGCCGGGTCTTGACCCTTCCTGGAATCGGCTCACGTCCGAAGACGACGACACACCCGCTCACCGCACCTCCCGATACCAGCGCGCCAGGGTGAAGGGCGAGACCCCGAGCCTGAAGAGGGTCGGGAAGGTCGCGGTCATGAGGCGGGTGCGCACGGGATGGCGCTCGAAGCGGCGAGCGGTAGTCCGCACCTCCATTGGCAGCCTCCGGATGCGACCCAGGCGCCGGCACGCTCGGGCGAAGGCGAAATCCTCCATCAACGGAATCCCGGGGAATCCGCTGACCAGGTCGAAGACATCGCGGCGCACGGCGTAGGCCTGGTCGCCGTAGGGCAAACCGAACCCGTTCGATCGCAGATCCAGGATGCGCAACCACGCGCGCTTGGGGCGCGAGCTCCCTCCTACCCCGCCGGGCTCGGTGTGGAGACGGAAGCAGGCAAGTGCTGTCTCGGGATCTCCGAGAGCCCCAATCACCGCGTCCCTCCACCCCTCGGGCAGACGGCAGTCGGCGTGCAGAAAGAGCAGGCGTTCGGCCGATGCCGCCTCCGCCCCGCGGTTGAGTTGCGGCCCGCGGCCCGATTCGCCCACCACGATCCGGACCGCTCGGCGGGAGGCCAGCGCGCGGGTGGCGTCGGTGCTGCCCCCATCGGAGACCACGATCTCCACCCCGGAATGCTCTCCAACGCTCTCCAGACAAGCCTCGATCGCCCCCTCCTCGTTGAGGGTTGGAATCACCACCGCCAACTCGAATTGCTCGTCCACTGCATTCTCCACAGGGCGCGGATTGTATCGCGATGACACCTCATGAGAAATACGGGCTAGAATCATTCGTCATGGAGCGCATCGCGGTCATAGACGACATTCCGCCCGAAGGCCTTCGCTTCAGCTACCACGACGGTCCCTTCGAGGAGGAAG
>Ga0209013_10004815_pt1 | contig 11760 bp, 13 predicted proteins | sample Cruoilmetagenom2_FD_187291 | JGI IMG/M metagenome (GOLD analysis project Ga0209013, IMG submission 187291) | Oil polluted marine microbial communities from Coal Oil Point, Santa Barbara, California, USA - Sample 2 (SPAdes) (version 2) | ecosystem: Environmental > Aquatic > Marine > Oil seeps ...
TGAACAATTAAGTTCAAGTTGTGCTTCCCACACCGAAGTGTGTTCCGCTATATTCGTTGACGTTTTGCTGTTCAGTTTTCAAGGTTCATTAGTTAGTCGTGTTTGCGACAACTCATTTATCATAACAGGTGTGAATCGTTATGTCAATATAATTTTTTTATTTACTTATTTCATTGTCGTGTTTAACTTGGCGACTCGTATTATATTACACTGTGTATTTAACAAAGTCAACATTTTGTTTAAACCATTTATAAAAACATTGAAATCGCTACAACACTAGCGATTCCTGGAATTCCTAGGAATGCAATTAGTAATCCTGAAATAATATTAATTGGAATAAAAAAACCTAGTTGACTAGCGATTAAATTAATTGCAAACAAAATAACAAATGCAAATGCAATTCTAAACCACCAGATCGAGATAATTTCGAGTACTCGTCCTTTTGATGATTTATTTAGAAACAAAAAAAGAAGCAATGCTATACCAACCAAACTAAGAATCAGCTTCATGCCGTTTCCCCTACCTCTCATAATAAGTTATCACTAACTATATGATGGGATTGGTATAACATATACTTCATTTTAAATGGATTTTACGAATTCTTGCTTCTTTATATAGAAAGAAGTGTTTACTTTCAGCAATTTTTCGTTGGACAATTACCGATAGATCATAGTCATCTAACATGTCTTCAATAACTCGCGCTTGTTGCCACTCTTCTTTTGTTTCTTTTATTAATGACACGAATTTTGCGTCGAATTCATTTTTAAGTTTTGCTTTCTTGAAAAACATTCAGCAGTTAGGCCTCCTTTTATAACTCGCGTCGGCCTTCTAATGCTTTGGATAAAGTAACTTCGTCTGCATATTCCAAATCTCCACCAACCGGAAGTCCGTGGGCGATCCGTGTCGTACGAATTCCAGAAGGTTTGACCAGTCTTGAGATATACATTGCTGTGGCTTCACCTTCAATGGTAGGGTTTGTTGCCAAAATCAATTCTTTTACCCGTTCATCCTGAAGTCTCTTTAACAATGGAGGAACATTAATGTCTTCCGGACCAATACCATCCATTGGTGAAATAGCTCCATGCAACACATGGTAAAGCCCTTTGTAATCTCGCATTTTTTCTAATGCAATAACATCTTTCGGATCTTGAACCACACATATAATCGTGTCGTCTCGTTGCTTGTCTTGGCAAATATGACAAGGGTCCACATCGGTAATGTGCCCGCATATTGAGCAATAACTCAAGTTTCTTTTCGCATCGACTAGCGCTTTGGCGAATTCAAGAACGGTGTCTTCTTTCATACTTAGCACAAAAAACGCCAGACGGGCCGCTGTTTTCGGCCCGATACCTGGCAATTTCATAAAACTATCTATTAGTTTTGATATCGGTTCAGGATAATGCATGTTGTTTCCTCCTAGAACATGCCAGGGAGGTTCAATCCTTTCGTGAATTGTCCCATCGTGGAGTTCGCTGTTTCGTCTGCGTTTTTCATTGCTTCATTTGTAGCAATAACAATTAGATCTTGTAACATTTCAATATCTTCAGGATCAACGACGGTCGCATCCAATGCAACATCGATTACTTCTTTGTGTCCAGATACAGTTACTTTTACCATACCTCCACCTGCAACACCTTCAAACTGTTGAGTTCCTAATTCTTCTTGAGCCTTAGCCATTTCTTTTTGCATTTTTTGCATTTGTTTCATCATACCTTGCATATTTCCCATTCCACGCATATTAATATTCCTCCCTAATCATCATGTATTTCTACAAATTCTTTACCAAACAATTTTTCAGCTTCCAAAACCAACGGATCTTCAGTAGCAGCTTGTTCCTCTTGCATAAAAGTCATCATTTCATCTGCAGCCTGTTCAGTCTCGTTCACTTCAGACTCAGCATTTGAGCCAGAATTACTAGGTTTCAATCCTTTGTGACGAATAAATTCTTCACGAATACTCAGCCAAGTTTCTTCCGGGACAAATAGGATTTCATATTGTTTCCCTGACAAATTCAATAATAACTGAGTGAAAGCACTGGAGAACGTTTGATTATCAGCTGCCATTTGGCAATGAATATCATATTTGAATTTTAACACAAATGCACTTGCAGATGCGGCAACTGGTTCTGCTTCATTTAATAAAGCGGCATGTGATTTCTGTAATTGAGCCATAATCGATACCCAGTGCGATTTGATTAATTGTATGTCAGGCTTTGTTGCTGTTTTCAACACTTCTTGAATTCGTCCAGATGGTGCTTTATAGCCGGTTTGGGTTCTTAGTCGTTGACGTTTTTGGGAATCATTTGCTTGGGCAGGTTGTGACCCATTCGCTGGAATTCCTTGTTTCATTTGTTGCTCAAGTGCCATGACAGTTCGCTCAAGTTGGGCAATTTTCTCCTCAAATGGGCTGAAATCTATCACTTGCTGCGTATTACTACTCTTAACTTGAGTCATTTTCAATAAAGCAGTTTCTAAATAAACTTTTGTGTGATTAGAATAACGCATTTCTTGTTGTGTGGCAGATAAGATTTCAATATAGCGATAAAGTGTTTCAACCGAAAACTGTTCAGCTAGTTGTTTAAACTTTCCTTCACCTGATGCAAGTTCTAATAGTTCATCAAGTGAAGGTGCTGTATTCATTAAAAGAAGGTCGCGGAAGAAGGTGATCAAATCCTCGGTCAAACGAACCGCATCTTTTCCTTCTTTCATTAATTCTTCTAAAAGAGTTAATACTTTACCAACGTCTTTTGTTAATAACGATTCAGCTAATTGATAGAAAACATCTTGCCCTATAGACCCTGTAACGAGTAATGCATCTTCAACTGTCATTTCCTCACCACTAAATGACACAACTTGATCTAGCATACTCAATGCATCACGCATCCCACCAGATGCAGCTTGCGCAATAACTTTTAGTGCTTGATCGTTTGATGGAATCCCCGAGTCATTTAGTACGACATTCATTCGATCCACGATATCGGTCGCAGTAATTCGCTTAAAGTCAAATCGCTGACACCTTGAAATAATTGTTAATGGCAATTTATGAGGTTCGGTAGTCGCTAAGATAAACACGACGTGAGCAGGTGGTTCTTCAAGTGTCTTTAATAGAGCATTAAAGGCACTATTAGATAGCATATGCACCTCATCAATGATATACACTTTATAGCGTGAGTTTGCCGGAGCAAAGCGTACTTTTTCAATAATATCTCTAATCTCTTCTACACGTGAATTTGATGCAGCATCGAATTCGATAACGTCTGTATTTGAGCCATTCGTAATACTTTTACACGTTTCACATTCATTACAAGGTTCTGAAACAGGTGCACGTTCACAGTTCAGTGCTTTTGCAAAGATCTTGGCTGCACTTGTTTTACCTGTTCCGCGCGGACCGTTGAACAAATAGGCATGAGTTGTTTTATTATAAAGGAGAGCATTTTGAAGGGTTTGTTTCACATGTGCTTGTCCCGACATTTCTGCAAATGATTGAGGTCGGTAAACACGATAAAAAGCCTGATACGCCAACTGGTTTCTCCCCTTCTTGTTTAATAGTATTTCGTGCTTTAATTATATCATAAAGTAACTCCTCTATCTCTAGTACAGACAAAGGGTCGAAGAACAAAAAAGGTGTTTGCTCGCATATAGCGAACAAACACCTCGATGGAAGTATGTAATGCCGTGCACCTTCCTTCGACTGGAATACATAAGCGGAACCTTTGTCGTTAGCTCTACCTAGGCAACCCTGCGGCACATGAGAAAATCCACTTAAGGCTGCTTCCTTCCGGACCTGACCTGATTCATGGGCACTCATTGCGCAGGACCCAGACGTCAACACTACGTGCAAAAGTCAGACCCTACATATAAACAGCCTCAGAGAAGGAGTTCAGCCTCGCTAGAGCGGATTGCGAGTTACAAGACACCGCTACCTTCCCACCTAGCACGGCAAATATTAGTATACTAATTTTCAACACAAAAATCAAATGTTTCTTCTAGAATGTTAAAGGTTACTAATTATTTCACGCCTATTATTGCTGAAGGAAGGATGGGGGAAGTGTGAGGAGATTAGACAGAAGAAAATACATTATCAGAGACGATAGCAATAGAAATGACACTATTAACGGCATTCGCCCTACATAATATGTCAATGATTATTTGTCCAAAAATAGACAATAGTAAGAATATACTTTTTTCAGCCTTTTTGTTGACTTTAATTTTCGTACGTGATAAATTATATTTTGTTGACAGGGAGGTATACCCAAGTTCGGCTGAAGGGATCGGTCTTGAAAACCGACAGGGGAGTCAAATCCCGCGGGGGTTCGAATCCCTCTACCTCCTCCATTTTTCTAACAACACGCGCATATATATGGAGATTGTTATTCGTTACTAACGTAACGAATTTTCTCTTGCTGTAATAAATCAGAATATTTTGAAGGCAACTCATCTGAGTTGCCTTTTTTTGTTTATATCTTTGTTAAAGAGTTCAATTGATGTTGAAGGAAAATGAGGAAATTCATTTGCACATTACCAGCTCCAGGCCTTATGCGGCACGGCAATATAAAAGTACTATAAACATCATATACACCCCCTGCCTCTTTTCTAAATCCTTTTTTCACCATAATAAAAACCTCCAGCTTTCGCTGAAGGCTTGTCTACTTTATTTACGTAACAACGCAGTTTGTTGGATAAAGTGACCAATGCGTTCTACAATTGGCTCCACTGTGTCTGGATTTTGCATTAAATCATAATCATTAATGTTTAAACGCAACACCGGACAAGCATTGAAAGAGTTAATCCAATTCTCGTATCGCTCATGCATTTCATACCAGTACTCTACAGGAGTTGATTGTTCCATCGGGCGTCCTCGCTCTTGGATACGGCTCAAGATGTCTTCAATCGATCCATCTAGATATATGAGTAAATCCGGATGAGGGAAGTAGGGTGTCATCACCATAGCATCAAAGAGACTTGTGTATGTCTCGTAATCAGTTGGATTCATTGTGCCTTTTTCCATATGCATTTTGGCAAAAATCCCTGTATCTTCATAGATAGATCGGTCTTGAATAAAGCCGCCTCCAAATTCGAAAATTCGTTTTTGTTCTTTGAAACGCTCTGCTAGGAAATAAATTTGTAAGTGAAAGCTCCACTTGTTAAAGTCGTCATAGAAACGATCCAAGTATGGATTGGCATCCACTTTTTCATAGGATGTACGGAATTTCAGTGCATCAGAAAGTGCCTTCGTCATCGTTGATTTTCCAACACCTACTGTACCTGCTATTGTTATAACTGCATTCTGAGGAATGCCATATTTTTCACGTAAGTTCATGCGTGGAGACTCCTTTTTTGTAGTGTTGCATCCACTTGATTCAAAATCCATTTCAAGTCGTTTTCATTTTGGACAAAGTCAATTTCATCCCCGTTGAAACGAAGAACTGGAATATCTGGATGTGATTCTTCAAAGTGTTGGATAAATGTATGGTAATCAGCGGAAAGTTGTTTTATATAATCAGCCGAAATCATTTTTTCAAATTCACGTCCGCGCTGGGCGATCCGTTTCATTAAGGTATCTAAACTTGCATGCAGATAAATCACCATATTTGGTTTCGGCATATCATGCGTCAAGATATTATAAATAGATTCGTACTTTACGTATTCTTCTATAGGGAGTGTACGTTTAGCGAAGATTAAATTTTTGAAGATATGGTAATCGGCCACAACTGGTTCTTTTTTAGAAATGTATTTCTTTTGGATGTCAGTTAATTGCTTGTAGCGGTTGCAAAGAAAGAACATTTCCGTTTGGAAACTCCACTCTTCTATATCTTCATAAAATTTATTTAAAAATGGATTTTCATCCACGATTTCTTTTAAAAGTTGAAACTGATTCGCACCTGCGATGGCTTTTGATAGTGAAGTCTTTCCAATACCAATCGGACCTTCAACCGTAATAAATGGGATCGGCATCAGAGTTCCTCCTAACTGATTCTATAAATAGGGCCAATTTCTTAAGCTCTAAATAAGTCAATGCCCTCTATTCTATCATAGCTAGAAAATGAAAAACAGAGCCTAAAACGACTTTTCCATAGAGGAAAAGCGTTTTAGCCCTGTTCTTTACTTATTTTAAACATTTCGTATAATAGACGCCAATTTTGAGGGAATACAAATGCCATATGCCAATAGCTGATTCCTCGTAAATTAAGTTCTTTAATCAAATCAAACTTCGCTTTAATAGAACGTGCATCTTCAAACCATACGACATGTTCTTTTCCATCTAACCAATAATGGTAAAAAGGTGCTTGTGATTCTTCATCATAAGAGATTGCCGCATTTCGTTCGCGTGCTAAAGCAATAGCTCTTTTTGGGCTAATAACTTTTGCAGGTGGATTCCCTGGTTCAAACGGCAAGGTCCAATCATACCCGTATAGATTTTGACCCATCAAAATTTTATCGGCAGGCATTTCTGTTAGAGCATATTCTATTACATCACGAACTGGTCCAATCGGTGATACCGCCATCGGAGGACCACCACTATACCCCCACTCATATGTCATGATGACAACGTAATCGACCGCTTCAGCAATTCCCTTGTAATCGTGCCCTCCATACCATCTACCTTCCTGGGTAGCTGATGTTTTTGGGGCCAATGCAGCAGATGTGGTTAATCCCTCAGCGGCTTCATTTAAACGACGCAAAAAATTCACATAAGCATCCCGATCTTCCGCTCTCAAATATTCAAAATCGACATGAATATGATCGGCATTTTTGGCTTTTGCTTCTGCTATCACATTTTCTATTAATATATCTTGAACATCTGTACTAGCGAATATTTTCTGTGCTAACGTATCGCTAAACGCTCCATCCTGAATATTTGTAATAACAATAGATGTCGATAAATTTTCGTCTTCCGCTATTTGCTGAAGTCCACCCCAGTTAAGCGGTGTTATCGACCCATCCTCTTTAACATCATACGAAAACGGCATGATTGAAGACAATAGTGGTGCCCGTTTTCTTACTTCTTCAATTAACGTTTCAGATGGATTCTCTGTATACCATTCTACATAACCATTAGAATGGATGGTTGGACGATCTTGATCAGGCGTTCTTGGAATGACCAATGTTTGACCAATCACTAATACATCCGGATCTTCTAGTTCATTAACCGCAGCAAGTGTGGCAGCATTCGTTCCATGCGCTCTTGCAATGGAAAATAAGCTGTCACCTTGTTTAACAACATAGATCAGCATAAATCCTCCTCTTTCAACTTCTCCTTTACCATATGCTCATAAAGAATAAAACGTGATACACTTAAAGCAAGGAGCGATGTTAGATGGATGTATTTGAAAAAGATCGTACTTACATGCGTGCAGCCTTATGTGAAGCAGAAAAAGCAGCACAATTAGGCGAAGTACCAATTGGTGCCGTGATTGTTTACCAAGATGAAATCATTGCATGCGCACATAACTTACGTGAAACAACCCAAAATGCAACAACCCATGCTGAATTACTAGCCATACAACAGGCATGTGAAAAAGCTGGCAGTTGGCGGTTGGAAGATATGACACTATACGTCACACTTGAACCTTGTCCCATGTGTGCAGGGGCCATTTTACAATCTCGTATTCCACGAGTCGTGTATGGCGCACGTGACGTTAAAGGTGGTGCCGTGGATTCTCTCTATCGTCTATTAAATGATGCTCGCTTTAATCACGAGTGTGAAGTAGTAGAAGGCATTTTAGCAGATGAGTGCGGGACTATACTGACACAGTTTTTCCGTCATCTACGTGAACAAAAAAAGAACCGTAAACGACCTGAATAAAAGGGTTCTTTACGGTTCTTCTTATAGTCTCGAGTTATTTAGAGATGAATTCTTTTCCACCCATGTAAGGACGTAATACTTCAGGAATTTGGACAGAACCATCTTCTTGTTGATAGTTTTCTAAAATCGCTGCAACCGTACGACCAATGGCAAGTCCACTACCATTCAGTGTATGAACAAATTCTGGTTTAGCATTCGCTTCACGACGGAAACGGATATTCGCGCGACGGGCTTGGAAATCTTCAAAGTTACTGCAAGAAGAAATTTCACGATACACGCCTTGAGCTGGAATCCATACTTCAATATCGTATTTTTTCGCAGCTGTAAATCCTAAATCAGCCGTGCACATTTTCAACACACGGTATGGCAAGCCCAATAATTGAAGAACTTTTTCCGCATGTCCTGTTAATTTTTCTAATTCATTATAAGAATCCTCAGGTTTTACAAAACGGACAAGTTCTACTTTATTAAATTGATGCTGACGAATTAATCCTCTTGTATCACGACCAGCAGATCCCGCTTCAGAACGGAAACATGCACTGTACGCTGCAAAAGCTTGAGGCAATGCTTCATTTGCTAAAATTTCATCGCGGTAAAAATTAGTAACCGTTACTTCTGATGTTGGGATTAAGAAGAAATCTTCTTTTTCAATCAAGAAAGCATCTTCTTCAAATTTCGGTAATTGACCCGTACCTGTTAAGCTTGCACGATTTGCCAAATAAGGAGGTAACATTTCTTCGTAATCATGCTCCTCTGTATGAAGATTCAGCATAAAGTTCATTAAAGCACGCTCAAGACGTGCACCCAATCCACGGTAGAACAAGAAGCGGCTACCCGTTGTTTTGGCAGCACGTTCGAAATCGATAATATTTAAATCCGTTGCAAGATCCCAGTGCGGTTTTGGTTCAAATTCAAATTGACGAATTTCTCCCCAAGTACGGTCTTCTATGTTGTCGTCTTCCGTTTCACCTACTGGAACACTTTCATGTGGAATATTTGGCAAACGCATCATCATGTCTGCAAATTTCTCTTCTACATTACGTAGATCCTCATCCAACGCTTTAATTTCGTCACCAACTTGGCGCATGCGTAAGATTGCATCGTCCGCATTTTCTTTATTGCGTTTCATGACGGCAATTTTTTCTGATGCCGCATTACGTTCAGCTTTTAACACTTCTGCTTTCCCAATCAGTTCACGACGTTTTGAATCAAGCTCTGCAAATTGATCAAAGTTACCTAAGTCTTCGCCCCGTTTTTCAAGTTTAGCTTTGACTTCTTCATAATTATCTCTTACTCGTTTTACATCCAACATGTTGTTTTCCTCCTTTTATTATGATGATGGGCAAGTAGTTTCGGGATTCCTAATATTGGAATTTGGACAACAAAAAAAGCCCTCAATCCCCTGGAAAGGGACGAGAGCTACCCGCGTTGCCACCCTGATTGATTTGTTCATTACAAACAAATCCACTTGTCTCATAACGGCTTTTCAACCGGCTACAACCTACTCAACTTCAGTTGCGCAACTTAAGGACGGATTCACAAGTGTTTTTACCAGCTTTCACCACCCGCTGGCTCTCTACAAAAAAACATTTCTTGTTACTACTTCCCATCATCGTTTCATATGTGAAATTATCCATACTTTACTACATGATGTGAATTTTCGCAAGTCGTCATTCATAAAACTAGAAAATTAATTAACACCCACTGCCGCGAATGCTGCTTTCACGCTTGCTACTTCACTACTGCTTGCACCGTATAAATCCGTTGCTGCTTGAACAGCTGATACTCGATAGTGGCTATACGTTGAATTTGGTGTTAAATACTGTGTTAAAGTACGGTAGAAAATATCACCGACTTTGTCGTTCCCAATCCCTGCTACGTTCACGCCATAATGCGTGCCTCCATTAGCAAGTAAATAGACCGCTTTATTTCCGATACCCGAATTCCAATGAACACCACCGTAATCTTGCGTTCCTGTATAGCGTTTAGAGTAATGATCAGGGTCTCCATTTAATGTTGGATTAGCCATTGAACGAAGCGCATCTCCTGAAATATGTGGTGTATAGATATCTTCTCCCATTAACCAATCAGGTTTATTATTAGCATGGTATTCTACTAATGTTCCAAACACATCAGAGATTGATTCGTTGATTGCACCTGATTCATTTTGATAGATCAGGTCAGCCGTTGTATCTGTAACAGCATGTGTCAGTTCATGCCCGATAACATCAAGTGCTCCTGATAGTGGAACAAAGTTAGTGCCATCCCCATCTCCGTAAATCATCTGTGAACCTGTCCAACCTGCGTTATTATAGTTGCGTCCGTAGTGAACCGTCGATACCAGTTGTCCACCGTTATTATCATAACTGTTACGATTGAACACATCTTTATAATAATCAAACGTTTGTGCCGCATATGAATGCGCATCAACTGCAGCTGCATCGTTAGAAGCATTATAAATGTTGTCTAAATCTAACCATAAAGTTCCTGGAATACGTGTACGCGTTTTACCGTCGTAAGTAAAAATCCCAGCACCACGTTTACGGTCAATCAAGTACGAACCATTACTGTTTGTTAAAGTATTAAATGACTTCGTATCACCCAAAACTCCTTTTCCTGTTCCAACAGTATCTGTTCCTGTGATAGTGGTACCACCATCGCCCGGTTTTGCCGTATGCATTTGATTATATGAATCTAGTACATTGCCTGAATGTGCATCTACAAAATATTGATAATTTCCTGGTTCAGGAGATAAGAATTCGAACTCAAGTGAATAAGCAAACTTAGCTTGCCCATCTTTTACATAAACTACGAATTCAGGTTTTGCTTCATGCTCTAATTCTGGAGCTTGACCTAATTTTGCGGTAAGGTCACTAATCGCTGTTGCTGTAGCCTCTGCCTTTTTAACTTTTGCTCCACTTTTTAATGATTGTTTTTTATTGAGTTCGGGTGCTACTTCTCCAGATACAGCTGTTAATACACCGTCTTGATTTACATGAGCTGTTATGACGGAACCAAATACCGGTACTCCTTGATATACTTGCTGGAATTTTAGATACGTAAATCCAAGATCATCTTTATTTTCTTCTACTACTTTGAAACTTGTAAAAGGATCATTTCCATACTTATAAAGTCCTTGTTTTTCTGCCAAATAATTAAACACTATGTCTTCTGCCGCTTTTTTAGATGGAGATGTCAACTTACCAGATATAAAGTCCGGCGCTTTACTTTTTTCGTTTACATGTACTTTTTCAGAATTTGCGCTAGCTGGTGCTGCATGCACTGGTGCAATGGTTGCTGTTAATGCAACCGCTGCGGCTAAACCCATACCTACTACTTGTTTCTTTTTCAATTAACATCTCTCCTCTGATTTCTGAAAATTCCGAAATGAATCGGCTAATTTGTATTCTATCTATTTAAATATTCAGAATAAATAGGTAACTATAACTGTTTTTAATTGGTTAAATACGGGTTTATTTACCTGTACAGCACAAATTTTTTTTTTCAAACCTATCTTATGTATCATTCTTTTTCCTGTTTTTTAAGTTCTCAACTCCCTGTCTTCACTGCTAATAGATAAGACTCAATGGATTCTATACAAATTACATCTCTAAAAAACTACTTTTAAGACTATATGAAAAAATAGCGCTTGCACCGGCTACCTTGAATGTAAGACAGACATATCAAAATAAAAAAGCCTGCACAGAGGCAGGCCAAAAATTAAATAGTTTGTTTGATATAGTTTTCAACTTGTTGAACGAAGTAAGCCGTTACGCGATGATCATCAGTTAGCTCTGGGTGGAAGGAGCATCCAAGGAATTGACCTTGTTGGGCCATTACGATTCGACCATTATATTCACATAACACATCGATTTCTGGTCCGATTTCTGTAATATGTGGAGCACGTATAAAAACAGCTGGAAAGTCTTCTGCTACGCCCTTAATCGATAATGG
>Ga0209013_10004816_pt1 | contig 11758 bp, 10 predicted proteins | sample Cruoilmetagenom2_FD_187291 | JGI IMG/M metagenome (GOLD analysis project Ga0209013, IMG submission 187291) | Oil polluted marine microbial communities from Coal Oil Point, Santa Barbara, California, USA - Sample 2 (SPAdes) (version 2) | ecosystem: Environmental > Aquatic > Marine > Oil seeps ...
ACAAGCCATAGTTGAACATAAAGACATTAAAGCTATTTCATTTACAGGAGGCACAGCAACAGGTGAACATATAGCCAGAGTAGCTGCTCCAATGTTTAAAAAATTATCTTTAGAACTTGGCGGAAAAAACCCAAACATTATTTTTGCCGATTGTGATTATGACGATATGCTAAGCACTACTGTTCGTTCATCGTTTGCAAATCAAGGGCAGATTTGTTTATGTGGAAGTCGCATTTTTGTAGAACAGTCCATTTATGAAAAATTCAAAGCTGATTTTGTAGAAAAAGTAAGGCTATTAAAAGTTGGTCATCCTTCTGAATCTTCTACAAATATTGGTGCGCTAGTTTCAAAACCTCATCTTGAAAAAGTAATGAGTTATATAGATATTGCTAAAGCTGAAAATGGGAAAATATTGTCTGGCGGAAATAAAGTTACTGTTGAAGGTTATGAAAACGGTTATTATTTAGAACCCACTGTTATTGAAGTTGATAATGATGAATGCCGAGTAAATCAGGAAGAAATATTTGGTCCTATTGTTACTATTATGCCATTTAATTCTGAAGATAAAGTATTACAAATGGCCAATAAAGTTAAATATGGTTTATCAGCTACTTTATGGACAAACAACTTAAAAAGAACCATGCGAATGAGTAACCAATTACAAGCTGGTATTGTTTGGGTAAACACTTGGATGATGCGTGATTTAAGAACTCCTTTTGGTGGCGTTAAAGCCTCTGGTGTTGGTCGTGAAGGAGGTTTTGAAGCTTTACGTTTTTTTACTGAAGCGAAAAATGTTTGTATAAAATATTAATTAAAAATATGAATTTAAACTTAAACACTAAAAGAGCCTTAGTTTGTGGTAGCACACAAGGCATTGGAAAAGCGACAGCAATAGCCTTAGCTCAAGAAGGCGTAAACGTAACCCTTTTGTCTAGAAATGAAGACAAATTAAAACAAGTTTTAGAAGAATTACCGCAACAAAGAACGCATGATTATATTGTTGCCGATTTTTCTAATCCTGATGAATTAAAAGAAAATGTTGAAGGCTATATAAAAGAGAATGAAGGTTTTCATATCCTTATAAATAATACAGGAGGACCAAAAGCTGGTCCTATTCATTCTGCTACTGTTGAAGAGTTTTCAAATGCCTTTACAATGCATATTATTTGTAATCAAATTTTAGTTCAGGCGTGCTTACCATATATGAAGGTACATAATTATGGAAGAGTAATTAATGTGATTTCAACTTCGGTTAAAGAGCCTATAGAAGGTCTAGGTGTGAGTAATACGATTAGAAATGCTGTTGCGAATTGGAGTAAAACACTAGCTGGAGAATTAGGACAATTTGGAATCACAGTAAATAATGTTTTACCTGGTTTTACTGATACAGCTCGTTTAGATCAAATAATAACTGCTAAAGCAAATAAAGCTGGGACTACTGAAGAGCAGATGGCACAGATTATGAAAAATTACGTGCCTGCAAAACGCTTTGCTAAACCAGAAGAAACGGCTAGTGCTATTACTTTTTTAAGTAGTGAATCAGCAAGTTATATAAATGGAATTAATCTACCAGTTGATGGTGGAAGAACAAAAAGTTTGTAACTTTAAAAAATCTTGCGTGAAGGATTGAGGTATTGTCGAAGCTCTTTTTATTTATGTTAATAAAAAAGCGACTACCGAAAGCCTGACGACATTTTGAAAAAGTGTTGGCACGCCAAAAAAAACAAAACCATGAACAAATTAGTTTCTCCTTTAAATTTTAAAGATTGGATAAATGAAAACAGGCATCTTTTAAAGCCACCTGTTGGCAATAAAGTGGTGTGGAAGGATGGTGATTTTATTATTATGGTTGTTGGTGGACCAAATAGCAGAAAAGATTATCATTATAATGAAACGCCTGAGTTTTTCTATCAAGTTGAAGGTGATATGATCTTAAAAATTATTGATAATGGTAAAGCCGTTGATGTTCATATTAAAGAAGGTGATATTTATTTATTACCACCAAAAGTGCCACATTCACCACAGCGAAGTGCTAACACCGTTGGTTTAGTAATTGAATATCCTAGAGATGAAAGCATGATGGATGCTTTAGAATGGTACTGTGAACATTGCAACACACAACTCTATAGAGAAGAATTTACTTTAGATAACATAGAGACTGATATGCCAGGAATTTTTGACAAGTATTACAGTGATTTAGAAAAGCGAACCTGTACTAATTGTAGTGAAATAATGCAGCCTCCTGAAAAGAGTGATTAGTGATTAGTGATTAGTGATTAGTGATTAGTGAAAAACAATAAATTAAGTCAAGTCCTAAATCAATTCGTAGAATTGAACCTTGAAATGTAGAAATAATGAATGAAGGAATGAAGATGCAAAGCGAAGCTTTAAGCACGTTGTTCCGAAAGAGAATGTTGCGAAGCAATTTCCTCATTTCAATATGATTTTTTGGTTCGTTTTGTATCAAAACAAAATGAACAGAAAGAAAAAAGAATTAATATTAATAAGATTCCTGCCATTGCAGAAATGACAAAAAAGATTCTCACTTTTGTGGAAAATGAATATGGAAAAACGTAAACTACGTATAAACGGTCACTCACATTTATTGCCTTACCCTAAGGAAATCCCTCAATACATGAAGGATAAAGAAATTTTCTGGGTTGATGAAGACAAAAAATACATGCTCCAAAAAGATTGGAGCCGTCCAGTTACTGATTCTAGTTTCTTTTTAGACGAAAAACTAGCTTGGATGGAACGCTTTAAAATAGACCATGCAGTTGTTCTTAATTTATCACAATTATATGGCAACGGTTTACGTGTTGAGGAGATGAAAAAAGCTTTACGTTTTCAAAATGATTTTAATGCTAAGGTCCAGCATAATAACCCAAGTAAATTTACTTGTGGTTTTGTTGTTCATCCTGGTTTTGTTCGTGGTGCTTGCTGGGAAATTGAGCGCTGCGTGGAAGAATTAGGCTTGCAACTTTTATGTTTACCTACTCATTATATGGATACTATTGGGACTTGGCGTTGTATTTTTGATGAAGAGAATGAACCGATTTTTGAATTAGCAAACAAGTATAATCTTGCTGTAGAAATTCATCCCTATGATGGAGAAAAATTCATTAAACTTGAAAACACATCTTGGCGTTTTCATCTTATTTGGATGTTAGCACAATGTGCTGATGCTTATCATTTTTTAACTTTAAATGGCTATCAAGATAAATATCCTAATATGAGAACTTGCTTTGCTCACGGTGGACAGTTAGCACAAATTAATTTAGGAAGACGTATTCAAGGGTTTGATGGAAGACCAGATTTGTTTGAAGGCAAAAGTCACCCAAGAAAAGCTGTAGGGCATAAGAATATTTTCTTTGACACTTTAGTTCATGACACTGGATCATTAGCATTACTAATTAAAAACCAAGGCTCTAAACAAGTGATTATGGGATTAGATGATCCTTATCCGCTAGGTGAAATGGAAAGCGAGAACCAATCTTCGTATCCTGGGAAAATTTTAGACTTAGCAATGGAACGTGATATTATTAATCAAAATGATTATGATCATATTTGGGAAGACAATGTTATCCAATGGTTGTGTGGTGATAATGATATAGTAAAACAAAAATTGATAAGTAGAATTTTATCTTAATGCATTTTATATCTGAAAAGCTAGACACCTATATTGTAAATCATTCTGAGGCTGAACCAGAATTATTACAACAGCTTACTAGAGAAACATATCAAAAAATATTACAGCCACGCATGTTGAGTGGTCATTATCAAGGTCGTGTACTCAGTATGATTTCTAAATTGGTGTCTCCTAAATATATTTTAGAAATTGGAACGTATACAGGATATTCTGCTTTATGCTTGGTTGAAGGCTTGAAAAAAGAAGGTGAACTGCATACTATAGATAGTAATGAAGAATTAATTGACTTTCAGCGTAAGTATTTTGATAAATCTGATTATGGATCACAAATTTTTCAGCATATAGGTAATGCACTTGATATTATTCCTAAGCTAGACAAAACCTTTGATTTAATCTTTATTGATGCTGACAAAGAAAACTATTCAAATTACTTTACTACCATTATAGACAAATTAAATTCAGGAGGTGTAATTATTTCTGATAATGTTCTTTGGAGTGGAAAAGTTATTGAAAAGTTAGATTCCAAAGATGAATCTACTAAAGCCGTTATAGCGTACAATGAACTTTTAAAAAATGATACAAGAATTGAAACTGTATTATTACCTATTCGAGATGGTTTAGCTATTAGTAGAAAAAATTGAACTTAGGAAACTTTAAATAATTGAGCATCATTTGAAAGATCCTTTTTATATTTCTGAATACTAGATATAATTTTTTGATAAAGCTCAAAATTATCAAATGGCTTTGTAATCACATCACTAAAACCTTCATGAAAATTATCATTTTTAACCTCTTCAATATCAGCCGCTGTTAATGCAATAACTGGTATACTAATATTCATACTTCTAATTTCTTTGGTAGCTTCTATACCATTCATAACTGGCATATTTAAATCCATTAAAATAAGATCATATATATTATTCTCTTTTATAGCATTAAGCGCCTCTAATCCATTTTCAACTATATGACACTCGAAATTGCCTTTTTCTAATACATTTTGTGTTACAATTTGGTTTATTTTATTATCCTCAGCTACCAAAATCATAAATTTATCATGAATCTCTATAGTTCCTTCGCTATCATTTTCAGTTCTAAATCCATCCTTTACATCATTATCGATTTCGAAAGTCACATCAAAACTAAATTCAGCTCCTTCTCCTCTATCACTAACCAACTTTATTTTACTATCAAAAAGTTCAACCAAATTTTTTGCAATTGAAAGCCCTAATCCAGTACCTTGATAATTAACATTATTCTTTTCGTTTAATTGAGAAAAATTCTCAAATATTTTTTCATGTTCTTCTTTTGGTATTCCAGGTCCATTATCTTTTACAATAAAGCGAAGACTGACTTCTTCATCAACAAAATTTAAAATTTCAATGCCTAACCAAATTTTTCCGTTTTTTGTAAATTTAATCGAATTACCTATCAAATTAATAAGTATTTGAGATAGTCTCACATTATCACATTTTATAAATTCAGGGATATTATCATCGACAGAAAAGTGTATTTCGTTATTATTTTCTTGTATTCTATATTCAAATGAGTCAATAATATTTTCTACTAGTAACTTAGGGTTAACTGTAGCAATTTGTAAATCTACCTTTTGAGATTCAATTTTTCCCATTTGTAAAATATCATTTACTAGATTTAAAAGGTAATCACCCGAAAATTTAAGAGATTTTAAAAACTTATTATCCCTTTCATTTAAATTATTATTTTTAAGTAATAAAGAAGTTAATCCAACAACACCATAAAGAGGTGTTCTTAATTCATGAGTAACATTAGAAATGAAATTGGATTTTAATTGAGACGATTTTTCAGCTTCATCTCTTGCAATCTCTAATTGTTTATTACGGGATTCTAATATTCTATTAAGTTCTCGTTTAGATACATAATTTTTATATACCAAAACCATTGAAACCAAAAGCAAGAAAACACCTAAAGCTATGAATAAATTAATTTTTTGCATTTTTTGTGTTACCTTCTCTTGAAGTAATCTTTCTCTTGTTGCAATTTGAGCTACACGTTTATATTCGGTAATATAAAATTTTGATTTAGCAATATTTTCTTGCTTAACCATTTCTTCATTAATTATCTTTTCTCGTGCTGTATTATGTTTTAATAAAAGTGCATACGCTCCCTCATTGTCTCCTAACTTAGATTTAGTATTAGCATATTCTTTATAAATATTAGTAATTAATTCAATATATTTTAACTCTTCAGCTTTTTTATCATCTTTTAAATAACCAATAGCTTCATCAAACTTTTTGTTAGCCTTAAATAACAATTCGTTTTGTTGAAAATAACGACCATACATAAAACTTAAAAGCCCTTCATGATAAGAATTAAATGGTATATTATCTAGGTTGTTTTCTGCACGCAACAAATAAGTAAATGCTTTGCTTGGTTTATTAATATCAAAATAAAAATTAGTTATACTCATTCTAATATTAAACAAAACATAATGCTGATCATTTTGATTGTTTTCACCTATTACTTCACCTTTATTAGCATATAATAATGCTTTTTCATAAAAAGGCATAACAGCTTCAAGTTGGTTCTTATTTTTAATTACTTTACCAAGGTTTAAATAAGAATTAGCGATAAGATAATTATCATTAATATTTAATGATGCTGCCAACATTTTATTAAAACAGCGCTCTGCATCATCATATTCTCGCATATAACTATATATTTTACCTAAAGTAAAATTTGCTTCTGCATTACCATAACTATCATTAATAGAATCAGACAATTGAATAGCTTCATTAAACACATTAATAGATTGCATCATTTCACTTTTATTATAGTGATCTAATGCTAATGCATTTATACTATCTATTTGTTTAATTATATCCCGTTCATTTTGTGAATAAGACATATGTATTACTAGAAAGAAGAAACAAACAAGTAATTTGCTTTTCATGATTATTAAGATTTGGGTCGACCAAATATATAAATCTATTTATACTTTCAAAACAATTAATAGAAAAATCGTCTATAAAGTGCTAAAAAATACGATAAAATAATAAATTTGTAGGGTTATTCTTATTTTTTACATGAATATAAAAACTGGAAAGTTATAATTTTCGTCTTACTGAGCCTGTGAAATCTTCAAAATCATCTTTTATTTTACTTAACTCATCTTTTACATCTTTAGTAACGCTAGTATCAATACCATGTTTATCTGCACTTTTGGTTATCTCGTGCTTTACATCATTAGTAGCATTTTTTAATGATCGTATCCCTTTTCCTAGACCACGAGCAATTTCTGGTATTTTATCTGCACCAAAAACCATAATAACTATAAAAAGAATAAATACTATTTCTCCTCCACTAATAAATAAAAATGTTGCTTGTTGTATCACAATGCAAATATACTAAGTGTTTTCTTAGAAATATAAAAGCCGACAAAAAAAGTCGGCTTTTTTAAATAAGATAAATGTTTCTTAATTCTTTACTTCATTCTTGAATTTATCAAACTCGCTTTGTTTAATTTCCTTTGGCCATGAATTATTAGAAGTATCTATATCAGCTGTTTCAAGATTTGGATCTACTTTAATGGATACAATTTCTAATTCTGAAGCAACAGATTTACTTACTTCATTATCATTAAGCCTCCAAATTTGTGCAGGATAGGTTTCAGTTTTAGAAGTTCCATCAGCATATGTATATTCAACAATAATTGGCATCACTAATCCTCCTGGCTTCTCAAAAGTAACATTATAGAAATACTTTGGCTCTTTAAGATTTTTCCTTTCTTCTTCATTAAAATTATCCATAACATATTCTTTTAATGTTGATGAATTTTCTAAAAGACTTCCTTCTTTCATTTTAGCATCATATTCATCACTACCTTCTTCTACTAAATAAACCATTGGTGGAAAATCTTCTAATGTCATACCATATCTTTTCGCTAAATTTTTAGCATACTCATTTGGAGTTGACGACACATAATATTTTTTTACTCCTTTAACAGCAATATCTACATAATCTGTAGTATAGAACCAACCTCTCCAATACCAATCTAAATCCATAGCAGATGCATCTTCCATTGTTCTAAAGAAATCTTCAGGAGTTGGGTGTTTAAACATCCAGCGTTGTGCATATTCTCTTAAAGCATAATCAAACAATTCTGGTCCCATTACAGTTTCTCTCAGAATATTTAAAGCAGTTGCTGGTTTTCCATAGGCGTTATTTCCAAATTGATGTACATTTAATCCTTTAGACATAATAGGAGATATATAATCTTGATCTCCACCCATATAATTAACAATTTTTTCTGCAGGCCCACGACGAGAAGGATATTTATCCTGTCCTGATGATAAAGCTTCCGGATACCATTGACCAAAATCTTGTTCTGCAACATACTGTACGAATGTTGTAAACCCTTCATCCATCCATATCCATTGTCTTTCGTCACTATTGATAATCATTGGAAAAAAGTTATGTCCAACCTCATGAATAATAACACTCATCATCCCAAATTTAGTTCTATCGCTATAATTTCCGTCTTTATCAGGTCGACCGTAATTCCAACAAATCATAGGATATTCCATTCCTTGCTGCTTTGCATGTACAGAAATAGCTTTATGATAAGGATAATCGAAAGTCATTCTTGAAAATGATTTTAAAGTACTAGCAACTGCCTTGGTTGACCAACTTTCCCATAGAGGGTTTCCTTCTTTTGGATATAAGGAAACAGCCATAACATCTTTGTCACCAATTTTTACAGCCATCATATCCCAAATGTATCTTCTTGATGTAGCAAAACCAAAATCACGAACATTTTCAGCATATAACTTCCATGTTTTTTTCTTATCACTATGTCCCTTTTCAGCAGCCTCTGCTTCAGCTTGCGTTACAATTACTACTGGCTCATCGTAAGATTTTTTAGCTTGTTCATAACGCTTCATCATGGTTTTAGTAAACACTTCTTTTCTATTAGTTAATTTTCCTGTACCATCAAGAATATGATCTGCAGGAACAGTAATATTTACTTCATAATTCCCAAATGGTAAAGCAAATTCATCGCGTCCCCAGAATTGTGAATTTTGCCAACCTTCTACATCACTATATACTGCCATTCTTGGAAAAAACTGTGCAATTATATAATTTCTATTTCCATCTTCAGGAAATAACTCATAACCTGAACGACCTCTTCCATTTACATGGTCATTAATATTATACCACCATTTGATTGAAAATGAAAACTGTTCACCACTCTTTAATACTTGTGGCAATTCGACACGCATCATAGTTCTATTAATCATGTGCTGCAAGGGTTTTCCATTAATATCTTTAACCTCTTCAATATTAAATCCTCCATCAAATCCTTCAGTCATATACGTAGAAGTAAAACTAGAAGTTCTCTGTGCTGGAGTAATTCCACCGCCTTGAATTAAAGGTGTTTTAGAATCTTTAGCTCGCATATTTTGATCTAACTGAACCCAAAGATAATTTAAGTTGTCTGGTGAATTATTTGTATACGTAATCGTTTCAAAACCCGAAAGTTTAGCATTTATATCATCAATCTCAATGTCCATTTTATAATCAGCTTGTTGTTGATAATAAGATGGTCCTGGTGCTCCAGAAGCTGACCTAAACATATTAGGAGTTGAAAATTCATCATATAGTTGTTTGAATTTGTTTTGATTTACATGACCTGGTTTGCGATCTTTTTTTTCTTGATCTTGTGCATACATTGATGTTGAGACAAACACAATAGATAGAAATAAATACTTAAGCTTTTTCATTAGATAAAATTTAATATTTTAGGTAGTAGATGATATATGTCTAATATTATATAAATATGACTTATTTCATCCTTTATTTTTGGTTACAAAAAATAGAATTCGAAATTACAGATTTTTAGGTTTTTCTAATCAAAGTTTAACAAACCTTTATCATTTTCTGGAATGAGAATAAAACTCTTATGTTTAGAGTTGATAAATGTTCTTACAATATTTTGTTGCTCTTTATATAAATCATAAAGCACATAATTCGTTATTTCAAAAGATTTAATCACTTTAACGTTTTCTATTTCTAGGTAACAATTTACAATATCATCTTCATATTCTTTACCAATAAAATTTAGAATCATTTCTTCACCATTAATCTTAATTTTTATTTTCTCTTTTAAATATTTCTCGATGTAAATGTTCACTTTCTTTGTCTCATCTTTTTCTGTAAGAATCACACTTTCATCATATCGTTGTTGAATTAAACTTTCAAAATCATCGATAAAAATCCTAGTTGTAATCTGTACAGATTCTTTTTCTTTTATATAATCTATCTGAGTTACACTAACATAATATTTATGTGCAGTTGTAAAAGCTATAATTGGCAAAACCAATATTAATATGATAAATTTAGCAAATTTCATGAGTTTATTTTTTAGATACTTTTTAGATTATTTAAAAAACATTCCAAAAATATTAATTCTTTTTTGATTTAATATTAATAATATACTGTTTATACTTATGTCTTAAGAAATGTAGTATTTCTAGATTATTTTTATTTTTGCATTGTGGCATAAAATCTTCATCTTCGGAACAGAAATAAAAAAAATCCATTATTAAATCCTCATCCAAAGGATTGTTAGCAAAAAAATCTTCAGATAATCTTACTTTAATATTAAACATCAGTTCATCTTTAGCTTCAAGTTTCACTTGATGTTTAAGCTTTTTTGTTCTTCCATTAATTTTGTTTAAAAGCTTATTTACATTTAAGGACAAGCCTGTAAATAGCACACCATGATCTGCATCATGCAAACGTCTTTCACTCTGTGTTTTTCGTTTTCCTTGATAGCTTGGAATTCCTGCTTTTTTTGCTGTCATTGGTTCATCTTCTACATTACCAACATCTAACAACATATTTCCTGAAAGCACTTTTCCTATAACAACCTCATCTAACGAATTAACTTGTTGTTCAAGTTCTACCAACACAATTTTGTTTATTATCATGTCTTCATCTACTAAAAAAGACACTTGCTTATGCTGAATGGATGTCAATACGAGTGTGTCATTTAACTTAGCAACTATTGTAAATTCACCTAATACATTAGTAACTGTAAATTTTTGTGCTGTTTTATTAATTACATGTATATTTTCAACATTTAATTCACTTTCTACTTTACCAAATAAATCAATAGTTTGTGAAACTGCTGATTGAGTTATCACAAAAACAAAAAGGATTAACTTTATATAAGTCTTAAACAAGTTGATTGGTTTAATACGTTAAAGAAAAGCTTTCCATTCTTAAATAAATTCCAAAATGCATATAAACTTTTGTTAAATCCCAAGTTTACTTAAATTTACAAAAAACTAATAATTTTGAAAAATATAATCATAGCAAGCACATCAACAATTCATGAAAGTGGCTATCTAGAATACCTACTTGATGATTTAAGTACATTTTTTAAAAACACTAACGAAATTTTATTTATTCCATATGCTAGACCAAGTGGTATTACTCATGATGAATATACAGAAAAATCCAGAGTTGCTTTTTCTAAAATAGGAAAATCATTGAAAGGAATCCATGAATATGGAAATCCAATTGAAGCCATTAAAAAAGCTACTGGTATTTTTATTGGTGGTGGTAATACATTTGTTTTAGTAACTCAGTTATATAAAAACAATATCATTGATGCTTTAAAAGATAGTATATCTAAAGGCACACCTTATTTAGGGACAAGTGCAGGAAGTAACATTTGTGGATTAACCATGCATACTACAAATGATATGCCTATAGTATATCCGCCTAGTTTTAAAACTTTAGGTTATGTTCCTTTTAATATAAATCCTCATTATTTAGATCCTGACCCAAATAGCCAACATATGGGAGAAACTAGAGAAACACGCCTTAAAGAATTTCATAAATTTAATTCACAACCAGTTATTGGTCTACGTGAAGGCAGTTGGTTAGACGTTAAAAATGACACCATTATTTTAAAAGGATTATTATCAGCTCGTATTTTTGAGCAGAATAAAAAACCTTATGAGGTTAATTCAGGAAAAGAATTAAATACACTAAAATAAAAAACTCCACAAGAAAGTGAAACTCTTTGAGCGATAGAACAGGTTTAGACTGGCAACACTCAGC
>Ga0209013_10004818_pt1 | contig 11755 bp, 6 predicted proteins | sample Cruoilmetagenom2_FD_187291 | JGI IMG/M metagenome (GOLD analysis project Ga0209013, IMG submission 187291) | Oil polluted marine microbial communities from Coal Oil Point, Santa Barbara, California, USA - Sample 2 (SPAdes) (version 2) | ecosystem: Environmental > Aquatic > Marine > Oil seeps ...
ATAAAATAGGGACAAATATTTCCAGGCAGATTCCCGGAGGTTCCGCCGTGGTGGCTGCCGATATAACCCTGGAACAGATTTCCCGAACCATTTCCCGCACCGGTTTTGCTCCCCACGAAGAAATCATCCTGTTGAGCAGGAACGACGGCAGGGTGCTGGCCTCAAAAAATCAGGAGCAGATCGTGCAGCGTGATGGTGATACGCTGACCCTGCCCTCTCTTGCCGATTTGGGGAGCGGTGTCCTGGAATATGTTGCCGGTAATATAGATTTGCAACCGGGGGAGTTGCACTTCAGCTACCAGGGGGATAACTGGTTAGGACTGGTTGCTGACCTGGAAATCAGCAATGACATCGCCCCCCGTTTACTGCTGGTTGCACCGGCAGATGAAATACTGGTGGAGGCCCGCCGTATCCGCAAAAATGCTTTTCTCCTGACTCTGCTTACCCTTGCTGTTGCAATTCCCATTACCTGGTTTGTTTCCCGCAGGATCTCGGGGGCAATCAGGCAGCTCGCAGCTGAGACAGAACGGGTAAGCCGCTTTGATTTTGGCAATCCGTCTGCCATCCGGTCCAGGATTACAGAGGTTGATGAACTCGCGGGTTCGATGTCGGTCATGCAGAAGACCATCAGCCGTTTTTTGAAACTTGTTCAGTCCATTGCCGAAGAACAGGATTTTGAAACAACCCTGAAACGTATTACCCGGGAGACCATGGCCATCAGCAGGGCGGATACTGTGATCAGTTACCTGGTAGACGAAGACCAGGGCATGCTGGTGCCGGATGTGATAATGGATCGTAAGCAGGGCAGTATTGATCCTGCGATCCTGCCCTCAGTAGTGCCGACGGATTTTTCAGCATGGCAGGATGAGAACGTGGATAAGATCAGGTTGACTCTCCGGCAGGATCATAGACTGGGAGCCCTGTTTGAGTTGCTGGCCACGGATGAGCTCACACTTGTGCCGGTTCCACTTGTTGACAGGCAGGGCGATCCTATCGGCATGCTGGCCCTGTTGTACCTTGATATTGACAGTAAGGGGCAACTGACTGAACGTCTTTCCTTTGTCCGTGCATTTTCCGGCTTTGCCGCAGTATCCCTTGAAACCAGGCAGCTGATCAAAATGCAGAAACAGTTGCTTGATTCTTTTATCGGGTTGCTGGCCGGTGCCATTGATAAAAAATCAGCCTATACCGGCGGACACTGTCAGCGGGTACCGGTGATAACCGAGATGCTGGCCCATGCAGCATGTGATTCCCAAGATCTTCTTTTTAAGGATTTTGACCTCAGTCGTGATGAGTGGGAGGAGTTGCATATTGCGGCCTGGCTCCATGACTGCGGCAAGGTGACCACCCCTGAGTACGTGGTGGATAAGGCTACCAAGCTTGAGACGATTTATAATCGTATTCACGAGATCAGGACTCGTTTTGAGGTGCTGAAACGGGATGCCGAGATACAGTACTGGCAGCAGGTTGCCGATGGGCATGACCGGGATGAGTTAAGGGCAGTGCTTAAAAAAACATGGCAGCAGCTTGATGAGGACTTTGCCTTTGTTGCCGACTGTAACCTGGGTGGTGAATTCATGGCCCGGGAGAAGGTAGAGCGGCTGTACACAATTGCCGGGCAGACCTGGCTGCGCACCCTGGATGACCGGCTGGGTATTTCCTGGGAAGAGATGCAGCGTAAAGAGTTCACGGAAAAGCAGGAACTGCCGGTGCAGGAGTACCTGCTTGCTGATAAACCAGAGCATAGAATTCAGCGTCCGGCCAGAGAACAGATCGCTGACGATAATCCATGGGGCTTTAAACTTGATGTGCCGGAGTATCTCTATAGGCAGGGAGAACTGTATAACCTGAAGGTTGAACGGGGAACCCTGACTCCGGAAGAGCGATTCAAGATCAATGATCATATCGTGCAGACCATCAAAATGCTGTCCCAGCTGCCTTTTCCCCGGCACCTGAGGCGGGTAACGGAAATAGCCGGCTGTCATCATGAAACCATGATCGGCACCGGCTACCCCCGCAGATTATGCGGAGAGCAGATGTCCCTGACTGCCAGGATGATGGTCATTGCCGATATCTTTGAGGCCCTGACCGCCTCGGACCGACCATACAAAAAGGCCAAAAAACTGAGCGAGGCCCTGCAGATTCTATCCTTTATGAAAAAGGATAACCATATTGATCCGCAACTGTTTGAACTGTTTCTGACCAGTGGTGTCTACCTGGAGTATGCGGAAAAATACCTGGACCGGGATCAGATAGATGAGGTGGATATCAGTGACTACCTTGGATGAGAATGCAGTAGCTGCGCCGGTCATCAGGTAATTCCATTAAACAGCATCCTGTCGTGTCTTTGGAAGGTGACAGACCTTGAGGGCAGTTTGTACATTTCCCAGTAACTGTTGAAGGGAGGACGGCTTCTGCAGCAGGCCGGTTATTCCGAGTCGTTCCATCTCGTCCGGGCTGAAAGTATTACTGTAACCGCTGCAGAGCAGGACCGGGATGTCTGACGGATAGCCGCGTATTTTCCCGATCAGTTCAATCCCTGTCAGATGGGGCATGGTCTGGTCGGTGATGATCAGGTCCCAGTCTTCCGGAGTGGTGGTATAGGCCTCCCAGGCCTTCCAGCCATCTGCAAAAGTACGGACATTGTAACCATGGCCGACCAGAAACTCGGATGTGAGATCACGCAGACTTGCCTCATCGTCAACAAACATGATCTGCCGGCCTCGGCCTGCTTCGACCGCTGTGACCATCTTCGGATCAGTGTCTTGCGAGCTTTCTGCAACAGTGGTAATGGGCAGGTAAACAGTAACCCCACTGCCCCGTCCCGGCTCGCTGTCAATACTGATGGTGCCACCATGGCTCTCGACAATACCATGCACCACCGCCAGTCCCATTCCTGACCCTTTTGCCTGTTCCTTGGTGGTAAAATAAGGATCAAAAATTTTATTGATTATTTCCGGGCTGATACCGGTTCCGGTATCAGCTATATGCAGCCGTATGTATGCTCCGGATGACAGGTGTGGATTGTTACCGTTGATATCTCTGCCGTTGACATTATCAAGGGAAATAGTCAGTACCCCCTCCTCCGGTTCCATGGCCTGAAAGGCATTTGTGCACAGGTTCATGATCACCTGGTGGATCTGGGTAGGGTCTGCATTGACAAAGGAATCTGAATCCAGTTGCTGTCTGATTTCGATGCTTGAGGGGATGGATGAGCGCAGGAGCCTGGCTGCCTCCCTGATAACAAGAACAATCTGGATAGGCTGCTTGGATCGGGGAGATTTACGGCTGAAGGTAAGGATCTGGCGTATGAGGTCCCGTGCCCTTTTGGAGGCGGTACGAACCTGCCGAAGTTCATCGATTACCGGTGAATCCGCTCCAATTTTGTGGAGGGCAATTTCTGTAAACCCCATGATTGCAGTAAGGATATTGTTAAAATCATGGGCAATGCCACCGGCCAGGGTACCGATGGCCTCCATTTTTTGATGTTGGTGAAGTTCCTGCTCAAGCTTTCTACGTTCCGTCGTGTCATGAATCGATATCTGGATATAGTCCATGCAGCCGGTGTTGATACAGTTGAGATTGACCTCCGCATGCCGCTTTTCATTGTTTTTTCTTTTAAACCGCCAGTCAAAGCAGACCTTCTCCCCGGCAACTGCCCGTTCAATATGTTTATTGAACGCTTTGTCGGCTTTTTTGCTCGCCGGTTGCCTGTCGCAGGAGAAGATGAGCGGTGATTTGCCGATAATTTCCCGGCGGCTGCAACCAAACAGTTTTTCAGCCTGTGGGTTGCAGCAGGTAAAAAAACCGTCCTGGAGGATTAAGATAGCATCATGGGATGTTTCGAAGAGGGCCTGGAAACGCGTCTCATTCGCCTTGAGTTGCTGTCTGGTTAGCTCAAGTGAAGTGACATCAATACCGACGCTGAGCATCTCGGTGCATAATCCCTGCTCGTCCATTATCGCCGGGTTGCTCCACTGGATCCAGACCGTTGATCCATCCTTGCAGATGTTTTCGTTTTTATTGAGCAGGTAGTCTTCCGGGTGGTTTGCGATATCTCTAATCATGGCCGACAGATCGCGGCCACTGCTCTCATAATCGGCAACAATGGTACCCATGACATTTTTGCCGAACAATTCTTCGGCTGTAAATCCGAACAGATTTAAGCCGTACTGGTTCATGAAGAGGATCGTCCCCGTCGTGTTCCATCTGAGAATAATGGAGTTGGTGCTCTCCACCAATTCTCTGTACAGGCTTTCCTGATGATGTAGTTGGTAATTAATCATGACCTATTAAATCACGACAGGTCTGGAAGAGCAAAGGAAGAAATTGATTACAGGGTTACTATTTTATGACGGATCGCGTATTTGACCAACCCTGCCACGGAGTGAATGTCCAGTTTGGCCATGATGTTCTTGCGGTGGGTGTCCACCGTGCTTGCCGAGATGCAGAGCTTGTCTGCAATCTCATGGTTGGTCATGCCTTCTGCAACCAGCTGCAGGATTTCGCGTTCCCGTTCGGTGAGTATGTTGCCTGATTTGTCCGAGGCCAGCCTGGCCATGCTGATGAACTCTTTGAGCACCGGGGTTTCCAGGGTGGGGGAGATAAACATGCTGCCCGCGGCCACCGTGCGAATTGCATCGATGAGCATGTCAAAACTTTCCTCCTTGAGCATGAAACCCAAGGCATCGGCCTTGAACGCCTCAACGGCAAAAAAACAGTCCGCATGCATGGTCAGGATCATGATTTTGGTTGCCGGTGAAATTTTTCCCAGTCGTTTGGCTACTTCAATGCCTGTCAGGCCGGGCATGGCAATATCAAGTACTGCAACATCGGGCTTTAACTTTTCTATTTCCTGCAGACATTGCTGGCCATCGCTGGCCTCTCCCACCACCTTGATGTCTGAGGTGGAACTGAGCAGGGTCTGCAACCCCTGGCGGAACATCTGGTGATCATCGGCGAGAAAGACTGTAATCATGTTGTTTTGTAACTATTCAGGTAGTGTCCCAAAGTTGGCAAAATCACTGCTCTGTAACTGCTCAGGAGCAGTTACGTTGTTTTTTGTAAAAGTTCAGCGGGGTCAACGTTTTTGGTTAACCACCTGGACGTTGTGTTTTTTCAGGGTCTGCCAGCGGGATATCAATGGCCACTCTCGTTCCTTTGCCGGGTTGTGATTCTATGGACATGGTTCCTTCCATGGCCGTAATCCACTGTTTGATGCTGATCAAGCCGATTCCCTTAAGTTCATTGGCATTATTTTTTATCTTGTCGGGATCAAAGCCTTCTCCCTCATCATCAACGGTCAGGCGAACATGATTATCCTTTTTCTTTACAGTTGCAACGATTTCCTTTGTATCGCTGTGTTTCCAGGCATTCTGGAGTAGTTCCTTAAACGATCGGAACAGATATATTTTCTGTGATTCGGCCAGGCCAAGGGATCCGGATACACCATAAACAGACACATCTATATTGGTTCGTTTGGTAAAATGGTCTGCATACCAGAGCATTGCAGGCACCAGGCCCTGGTCGTCAAGAACGGTTGGAAAGAGGTCAAAGATCATGGTCCTGATCTGGCCGATCATGAGCGTAATCAACTGCCGGGTCTCTGACAACTGTTTGCTGATGCCTGGGCCGTCGTCGTCGATGTTCCGGCGGGGGGCTTCCTGCTGTTCCGCCTCACGTAGTTTCATGTTGACCAGGGCCAGGTTCTGGGCCATTTCTTCGTGCAGAACCTGGCCGATATGACGCCGTTCCCGTTCTTCCGCCAGTACGATTTCCTCCTGCAGGTGCTTCTGGAAGGTTCGTTTTGCCTGCTGTCGCTGTTTTTCTTCGGTTATATCACGTAGTATTCCTTCGTATCCCAGTAACAGGCCCTGTTCGTCAAATCTGGCGGAGGCGGTCATAACACAGTGGCGGATACTGCCGTCCGGCCTGTGCAGCGTTGTTTCATAGTCCTTGACATATCCTTTGGCATGCATGTCCTGTTGGATTACCGGCTTGCTGTCCTCTCTGCCGGAGTCTGTCCGGCAGCAGTTCAGGGACAACTGGTTAAGGGGACTGTCCGGATTAACACCCAAAAGCATGCGTCCGGCTTGATTGATGTCAACAATGTTACAGTTTGTATCGGTTACAAAGATACAGTCCTGGGAATTTTCAAAGATCTGCCTGAACTTTCTTTCAGAGAGTTGTAAGCTGTTAATCGTTGTTTCAAGTTTTTCGGCCATATCATTGAACTGGTTGCCGAATTTTCCCATATCATCTGAAGTGTAGACCTGCGCCCGGGCCGAAAAGTCACCGGACTTGATCTGATTGGCTGTCTGGGCCAGAGACACAACCGGGCGGGAGCAACTCCAGGCCACCAACACTGCAACAGCAATACATATGGACAGCAACAGGAGCGTAAATGGGAGGAAGGACTGTACATACTCATTAAAGCCGACAAGGAGGTCGGCATCATCTACTGTGGTTAAAAGTATCCAGTAGATACCCTTCTGATCAGGGCTGACTGGGGGGGGAGCATTATGCAGCGAAGTAATGGAGGAGGATAAAAGGATGCGCTGAAAAGCAAACAGGGTCTTCTTAGACGTCTCGCTGCTCTGTTGAATAGTGATTCCCTGGTCCCCGTCTTTGAGCCACCGGGCCAATTCCGGCTCATAGCGGTTAAAGGTTTCGTTGGTCTCCCGCATGAAACCGAACGTTCTGGTTTGCTCTGGATGATAGAGGAAATAGCCATCACTGTTGAGGAGGAAAAATCGTTCCCCATGCCTGGTCTTGTCCTGCTGTTCATGGAGCAGGTGAAGAAAGGTGGAGCCGAAGACATTGAGAACCAGGATGCCTTTTTTTTTGCCGTTGTGGTTCACAATAGGGGTGGCATAGCGGATAACCGGCATCAGTGGACGCTCTATCTGTCCCTGTTCAACATTAAGGTCCATTGGAGAAATAAAGAACTGACCCGGCTGCAGCGCCGAGGCAGCCTGGAAATAATAGCGGTTGGATTTGTCCTGGAGTTTTTCGGCAGGCGTCAGCCATGTTCCGCCCTCGCCGACGTTAACACGGATGATCTCCAGGCCGCTACTGTCAAGGAAACGAATCTGCTGGAAGATCTGGTGGTGCGCTGCCAGGGTCAGGAATTCCTTTTGTGCGGCCAGCAGGGCAGTCCTCTGCCGGTCAATGTCGTCTGTATTAATGGCCTGCTGCAGGCTTGGCAGGTCACGCAGGACCAGCAGGTCACGCATGATCCAGCTCAGGACGGATTGAATGTCGGAGGATATAAGCTGCAGGTCAACGGCAGCCCTTTCTTTGGCTCTGTCCAAGGCAAATTGCCGCTGCTTGTACCTGGCGTAGCCGCTGCTGATAATCACCACAGATACGGTAAGGACAACGAAGATCAGGATGAGTTTTCCACGTAGACTGGTCAGCATGTGAAAACTATATCGTATATTGGTTGGAAAATCGAAGGGGTATTTGCAGGGACGGCGCTTCGATTATTTTTCGCTAAAAATATCATGGTGCGCAATATGATTTTCAGCCAGGCGGCAGCAGGGAAATGCCGAAGGCAGCAAGCAAATGTAACGAGAACCGGTCTGCAAAAAATCAGCTGATTATCCGGCAACGAGCCCATTCTCCGGACAGAATTCGGTTTAGTGCAGAAGCGGCTTGTGTGTGGATTTGCGTACACTGCCGCCGGGGTAGCGTTTACCCCGGCTTCCTGCCAGCCGACAGGAACGCCTGCACATTATACATATAGAGGGGTTGGAGATTGGTAGACCGGACTTGATGCAGATATTTCTCTGGGTCAATTTCATATCTTTTCCTCCTGATATTCTTTATATGACAGGCAACCAAGTAAATAAATACCTGCATGACGGTATTCGCATCTCTTTATCAGGGGATAATAGTAGGTAGAAAACGGGTAGTGGTGACTGCTTCCTCCTGTTTATCCGGTAGGTGTTGGTGTGTATCCAGAGCATGAGGAAAAGAGCTTGCTTTTTTTGTTCGGTGGATGTAAAAATATGCGGCTCAAAGAATAAACCCCTTGTGAGGAGAATATATCATGGCTCGTGTATGTGAAATTTGTGGAAAAGGACCGGCAACGGGCAATAATGTCAGCCATGCCCATAATAAAAACAGGCGCCGCTGGCTGCCTAACCTGCAGAAAGTTCGGACGGTAACCGACAGCGGACGTACCGCACGTATTCGTGTCTGTACCCGTTGCATCCGTTCTGGTGCAGTTATCAAGCCTGCCTGATTTTTCCGGATCAGTGTTCAGGGGCGTGGAGATTTTTCTCTTTCGCCCCTTTTTTTATGTTTTTCCCGGTATGTTGCAGACTGTAGGTTATCGGACCGGTGACAGGAGGTTGTCATGAGTGAAGAAGAAATTCGTTTTCTGCCCTTTGAAGAGGCATCAAGGATTGTTGGTGCCATTCAGGAAGAAGAAGATATTGAAGAGCTGGATCACCGAATATTCACGGTGTACAGCAAGGAGAACAAGGAACTTTGCTGGTTTGATTATGAGGACGTCCTCAGTGAGGTCAAACCGGCTAAGGGAGAAGAAGCCAAGGAGATGGTTACGGATTATATCCTGCACCGGATTCCGGACTGGGTACTGGATCTGTAGAGGGATCGTACTTTTTCAGGTAATAATTCCTCTCGTTGCAGGCTTGAATGTCGAAGTTTGAACAGGGAATGTTGAATGATGAAGTGCAAAGTATGACTTTATTGCTTCGACATTCAACATTTTCTGTTGGACATTCTGCTGTTTTCACACTATCCCATCCGGCATGGGGGGGACCTCTTCGCCACCCAGTACAAAACCGCCGTCGAGCCGGATTGTTGCACCGGTCATGAACACTCCATCCCGAACAAGAAAAAGGACTGCATCCGCAACCTCTTCCGGGGTTCCTGTCCGCTTAAGCAGGGTATGCTCCAGCAGCTGTTTTTTTATATTTTCGTCAAGCAGGTCCCAACCCCGTGTTCCCGGTCCGTGCCGCCCGTCAATGAGGCCGGTCATGAGCTCGTTGACCCTGATGGACGGGGCCCCCATCCGGGCCCAGGTTTCGGTGAGTGAGGAAATTGCCCGGTTGGCAGCTGCATAACCGTCGTTAAACACCATTGCTGCCGGGCCCGAGCGTCCGGTTATGGCGGCAATGGAAGAAATGTTAATAACAGATGCCTGCTCTGCCTTTTGCAGCAGGCCCAGGCACTGTTCAAAGACCAGCCATTTGGCGTGCAGGCTGGTGTCCATTTCCAGCTGCCACTGCTCCCGGTTCACCTTTCGCTGATAACCTCCGTGTACCACAGGCATGCCACCCCGTTCGATGTTGTTGATCAGGATATGCAGAGAGCCGAATTCTCTGCCTATGGTCTGCGCCATGTTCCTCACGCTGTCCGGATTTCGCAGGTCAGTCTCCATGGTGACATGGCCCATGTTCTGTGCTGCAAATTCTTTTTCCATAGCCCGGCAGGACTCGGGCCAGTCAAACCACGGCAGGGCAAGACGCACTCCCTGGCCGGCCAGCTTCCTGGCAATGGCAAGGCCTAGACCCCGGGTCGCACCAAGGACCAGACCGTTTTTTCCGGATAGTTTCATTTGTTTTTAAGGCTTCAGGTTTCAGTTAGGGCAAAAACGGGATAGTAGTTGTGTCCTGCAGCTTTTTAATGATACTATATTGTTTTGTTTGCGTGGAACACCCGGTGCAGCACACCTTGTACCTGATGAACTCGTAAAAAGTAAAATTTTACTGATTCCATCATTCCGGATCAGATAAGCGTAGACTTCGAGTCCGGAATGACGGCCACAAAGAGTTTTACGAGACTATCATGCCTGAAATCTTATACCTTAAACCTTATAAAATGAACCTGCAACGAACAACTCATTACCTTTTTTCCTGCCTGCTCTCTGTTTCTCTGCTGTTGGCCGGTTGTGCCGGTCAGCAGGCTGTAGAGAAGATACATGTTCAGGCCGCTGATTGTATTTCCACCGGCTGGCCCCATGACGACACGGATCTCAAGCCGGATCCATCCCTGCTATTTGGTATCCTTGACAATGGAATGCGCTACGTCCTTATGGCCAATCATGAACCGAAAAACCGGGTGGGAATGTACCTGAATGTCCAGTCCGGATCGTTGCAGGAAACCGATGATCAGCGCGGCCTGGCCCATTACCTGGAACATATGCTCTTTAACGGTACTACCCATTATCCTCCGGGAACCCTGGTTGAGTATTTTCAATCCATCGGTATGGGGTTTGGTGCAGACACCAATGCCCATACCTCCTATGATGAGACCGTGTATAAGCTCCTGCTTCCCAGTGGTGACAGGAAAAATTTGGATGAAGGGTTGATGGTGTTGGCTGATTATGCGCGCGGGGCCCTGCTGCTTGAGAAAGAGGTGGACAAGGAGCGGGGAATTATTCTTGCTGAAAAACGGGCTCGGGACTCCGCCCGCCGCCGGGTGTCCAAGGCCAGGCTGAAGTTTTCTTTTGCAGGTACCAGGGTCTCCGAGCGGGATGTTATCGGAACCGATGCAACCTTACGTGATGCCGATTCCGGACTGCTCAGGCAATACTATGATTCATGGTACCGTCCTGAAAACATGATCCTGGTTGTGGTTGGGGATACTGATACCGGGCTGGCCGAAGAGATGATCCGGCAGCGTTTCAGCGGACTCCAGGCCACCGGTGTGTCACCAGTCTGTCCGGATTTTGGCCGGGTTGCTGAAGCCGGGACAGAGGCTTATTATATGCATGAACCGGATCTTGGTTATACCAATGTTACCATTGAATCTGTTTGGAATATTGACCCTCGACCAGACAGCATGGACGAGGAGGAGCAGCAGCTAAAGGAGTACGTAGGGGCAAAAATACTGAATATTAGGCTGCAGCACCTGGTCAATCTTGAGGGCAGCCCCATGACCCGGTCAAGTTTTTATTCAGGAAAAGTGGTCAAGCGAATTGGCTACGTAGCTATTGATGCCCAGGCTCCGGCTGGAGAGTGGCAGCAGACCCTGAACCTGCTTGATACCACTCTGCGCCAGGCATTGACCCATGGTTTTTCAGAGGCTGAGCTTGAGCGGGTGAAGAAAGAGATTGTAACCATGCTCAATAAAGAGGTGCAGGTGGCGGACAGCAGGAACAGCAGCAAGGTTGCTGCTGAACTCATTGCCACCCTCAATAAAAATGAGGTTTACATGTCGCCGGCTCAGGAGCTGGCCCTGTACGGACCAATCCTTGAGAAGATGACCCTGGCCGAGGTCAACGAAGCTTTTCGCGGCCTGTGGCATGAGCGCCGGCTGGTGGAGGTCATGGGAACAGCTGATTTAAGAGACAGCAAGCCGTCTCCTGAGTCTGCTGTCCTGCAGGCCTGGCAGGGTGCGGAAAACGCGGCGGTTAGTCCCTGGCTGCAGGAAAAGGATGTGGCCTTTCCCTATCTGTCTGTTCCCCACCAGGGCGCAGCTGTAGAAGAACATATTGCTTACAGTGAAATTGGTGTTGACCGCTACCTGTTTGCAAACGGTCTGATCCTCAACCTTAAGCAGACTGATTTTGAACCAAACGAAATCCATGTGGCCGTCGTGCTGGGTGATGGTCGTCTGTCGGAACCGGTGCCGGGACTTGCTCTGCTCGCCGAAAGAGTAGTCAGTGAAAGCGGCGTGGGAGGCCTGACCAGAGAACAGCTTTCCGCAGCCATGGCTTCTTACAGCAGTCGGGTGCGTTTTCGGGTGGGTGGAGACAGTTTTAATCTGTCCGGTAAGGGGT
>Ga0209013_10004819_pt1 | contig 11754 bp, 14 predicted proteins | sample Cruoilmetagenom2_FD_187291 | JGI IMG/M metagenome (GOLD analysis project Ga0209013, IMG submission 187291) | Oil polluted marine microbial communities from Coal Oil Point, Santa Barbara, California, USA - Sample 2 (SPAdes) (version 2) | ecosystem: Environmental > Aquatic > Marine > Oil seeps ...
GCCCGTCACCCTGATCCCCATTCCCTGGATTGAGCTGACCCGACATACTGAAGAAGTCCTGCCTGCTGTGGCCACCGGCATCCAACTCGACCTTGGCCTGATGTTCATCGGTATGGTATTGCCGTTCTGGGCCGTAATCGGCGGCTTGATCGGCATTATCATTACAGTAATACTCAACCCTATTCTCTGGAAACAGGGGATCCTGCAGCGCTGGCACCAGGGCATGGGCACTGTTGACACGATCTTTGCCAACAACTTTGACTTCTACATGAGTTTCGGTATCGGCCTGGGGCTTGCCATCGGCGTGATCGGTGTCTGGTCGGTTGCCCGCTCATTTGGAAAAAGCGGGCCGGATCGAGGCACCTTGCATGATCTGTTTCACCCACCCGAAGGCCGCGGTGATTTCAATTTCTGGATATCAATTGGTATCTACGTCTGTTCCACCATCTCCTACGTGCTGCTCTGTGTCTGGCTGGTACCCAACTTTCCCTGGATTTTCTTCCTGGGCTACGGTTTTATCTACACCCCGATCATCTCCTATATCACTGCCCGGATGGAAGGTATTGCCGGTCAATTTGTCAGCCTGCCCCTGGTCCGGGAGGCCAGCTTTATTGCCGGTGCAAAATACTTCGGTTACCAGGGCATTGAGATATGGTACGCACCCATCCCTATCCATAACTACGGCGAGGCTACCGTAGGCTTTAGGGAAATCGAACTCACCGGGACTTCGCTGCGCGGTATCATCAAGGCTGAGCTGGTGGTCTTTCCGGTGGTCATGGTCTCCAGCCTGCTCTTTTCACAGTTCATCTGGCGACTGGCCCCCATACCCTCGGCCAGCTACCCATATGCCCAGGAACTCTGGCACCTGCAGGCCTTAAATACCCTGCTCATGCAGACCTCGACCCTGGAGGGGAACTCACTTTTTTTCCAGGCATTAAAAGGGAGTTATGTGGTCTCCGGACTGGGATTGGGTCTTGTCATGTACATGATCCTGTCTGTCCTCGGTCTGCCTGTACTGCTTATCTACGGGGTAGTGCGCGGTCTTGGCCAGTCCACCCCGCATGGTATCATCCTGGAAGTTGCAGGGGCACTCCTTGGCAGGTATTATTTCCATAAACGGTACGGTTCCATGTGGCGCCAGTACGCGCCGGTGCTGCTGGCAGGTTTTTCCTGCGGCATGGGGCTCACCGGTATGTTTGCCATGGGATTTGCCTTGATTTTAAAGTCACTAAGTTATATGGCTTATTGAATTCCTTCTCTTTCTGCCAGACGATGAGGTGCTGTCATGGTCAAAAAACCGAGTTGGGAGGATATCCCTTCCCTGAACTTAGAGTTAGAAGATAAAAGCGCAGCAGAGGAAACCAGTAGACGCGGGGGCAGGGTACGCCTGCTTGCTCGAGATGTCTTAAGCATCCTGAAGGGAAATGCCAAGGTCATTCTTGTTCAGGTGGCTACCACCGAAGGCATTCTTCCCAAAAAAGGGGTCCTTCATGATATCCACCAAAATGGCATGTGTTTTATCATGCCGGACCATGGCCTGCAAAAAAGTGTTACCATCCGGATTGGGACAATGCTGGGCGACCATGCATTTCAAACAAGTGCCGTTGTTCGCTGGGCGACCAAGGATAAAGTAGGGTTAGAATACGTTAACCCTCGACAGGATGATGTTACCTTCCTGTCGGAGCTCTATTCGGCAAAAATGCTCAAAAATTATTAAATTTCTGCTGAAAAAAATCCTAATCCACGCAGGAACTGATTGTGTAGAATCATGAAGTTCGGCCGCTTTGCTCAAGAAAGAGGGTGCTGTAACAGAGCGGCTGATTCAACGTTTTCCAGAACTAAATGTTCAAGCTTGATTAATGAGAATAAGTTTATTTTCAAGCTGACAAGGATAACACTATGGACAAAAAACCAAGTTGGGACGATATCCCTTCCCTGGAACTGGGGATAGACAACACAGCAGAAAAAAGCATTGAGGACAGGACTGCAGTCCGCCTTGTTTCTCGGGACATACTAAAATTGGTGATGGATAATGCCAAAGCCATTTATGTGAAGGTCGCCACCAGCAAAGGAGTCATCAAAAAGGTAGGAATCCTCCAGGATATCAACCAGAATGGGATGCGTTTTAAAATGTCTTTCCATGGCCTGCACAAAGACGACTCTATCAAAATAGGAACAATGCTGGGCAAGCGTGCCTTTCAGGCTAATGCCATTATACGCTGGACGAGCAAAAATGAGGCAGGAGTTGAGTACGTTGATCCTGAGCCGAAAGATGTCAAATTCCTTTCGGAACTCTATTCGGCAAAAATTCTCAACCGTGTTTAGGTTTTTTTGTATATATAGCGGTCTCGTCATTCCGGCGAAAGCCGGAATCCAGAACATCTTGAGATTACTGGATTCCGGCTTTCGCCGGAATGACGAGTTTGACAAAATAGAGACTTTTTAAAAAACCATCGTATATGACATCATCGTAAAAAGTCTTTCTGAAGCGCTATCAGAGCTGGAAATAAATAGCTTGTTTCTGGAATTTGCTGTTGCCGGTTAAAGATTATTTCAAAAATAAAAATACAGACGCATAAGTTGCGCTAGCCACCAGTCCTGCCCTGTTGCTGTACCTGGTGGGCAGCAGCTCCTGCCTCGGCAATTCTTTTTTTCGTCTCATCATCAAGGGATTGCGCCTGGCTCCCAGTGGCGGTATTTTCTGCTATTGACGGCACCTCCACGATTACCTTGCGATGTGCATAGTGGATCCCTTTTGCCGCCAGGGCCTCGGTAATCCTTCTATAGGCTTCCCGGCGGATAAGAAAATGGGTACCCGGCTTGGCCGTAAATTTCACTCTAATGGTAAGAATAGAATCACCAACTTCCCTGATACCCTGTGATTTGACCTGCTTGATAAAATTTTTTCCAAATTCCGGATCATCAAGCATGGTAATGCCCACTTTTTTGATCACCTTGCGTACCACATCCACATCGGTGTCATAGGGAAATTGGAGATTGAATTTGACGACTATCCCGCCACGCATGAAATTGGTAATTGCTCCGAGATCACTGTAGGGAACGATCTGCAGCATACCACGGTGGTGTCGCAGCATAACATTACGCAGCGTGATCTTCTCTACAGCCCCGGTTATGGAGCCTGCCTCGATATACTCTCCAACCCGAAAGGCGTCATCGAGCAGGTAAAAAAGGCCGGACAATACATCACTGACCAGTTTCTGCGCACCAAAACCAATGGCAATACCCACAACTCCGGCACCTGCCAGCAAGGGGCCGATATTAACCCCAAGTGCAGACAGAATAAGCATAATGGTCATTACCAGCATGGTGATTCCGATAAATTTTCGCACCACCGGCAGCAGGGTCTGACTGCGATCCAGCAAAGGAGCATCTCCCCACTCGCTGTCCACGTCTTCTTCCTCAGCGGCCTGGGCCAGTTCCTTATTTTTCAAATGGTTGCGAATGAACAGATCTATGATCTTCCAGAGAAAAAAGGCCGCCAGCACGGTGAGCAGGATCTCAAGTCCTTTGTCAATGACCGCATCACTGAAGGCTACAGGAAATCCCCATAGAGAGAGGAGCCAGAGTCCAAGCAGGCCGATAAGCAGCAGGCGGAAAATGAGAAGAAGGTAGGGAAAAAGAACAGAAGGGGCTCTCTCATCATCAATAGTATCGTCAGCAGATCCCTCTGAAGGCTCCGGGTTGAGCAGGGAACGAAAAAACCCGACAATAAGCCGGTCAAGCAGCAGGAAGACGGGGACGATAAACAGGCTGACAGCAAAGGAAACGGCAAACTTAGGACCGGAAACAACCAACCTGACAGCCCAGAATATCCACAGTAGCAGCAAGTACCCCAGGGCCATAACGTGCCATCTGCGGGCAAACTGCTCCCTGAAACCATGCGTTTTCTGCAGGTCATCAGCACCAATAAAGGAACGGGCCACAGTCCTGCGATTAAACCAGATTGCAACAGCGATAAGCAGGCAGAATAGCGTACCAAAGCCGAATTTAAGCAGCAACAAGCTATCCCCCCGGACACCGGCATGATGGAACAGCATGACAAACAAAATGCTGAAAATAATAATCCAGCCGCTTACGGCTATTGCGTAATATACACGGGCGGCTGTTTTTTGATTCAGCGAGACCAGAGTCAATCTGTTGTCCCCTGGGTCGATAAAAATCCGGCAGACAATCAACAGCAAGCGAACAAATACAATTATAGCCAACAGTGAGAGAAACAGGGGACAAATAGCAGAAAAATGCGTAGGGTAAATCAGAACATAGGCAACGTAGGACACAGCAACAAAGAACAGCAAGGCCAGCACATCCGGAATAACCTGCTGTACGATAATCCAGAGACGCGGCCACCCGGTCGCAGAACCTGCCGAATCATTCCAGGCAAACCGAGACAGGATAAAACGACGAAAGACAAACTCCGTCCCTGCAGCTATTGTAAAGATGACCGCTATCAAACCCAACATTTTAAAAAAACCTGCAGTCCCGTTACCAAAGCTCAAATTGTCCATGGCCTCAGCCAGGTCATGGGGCAGCTTTGCCGAGTTGGCATCAAGGGCCACCATACGCCAATAGAAAACCTGGATAAACTGCTCCAAAGATATCTGCAGATGGACAAGTGTCTGTTTGGAGAAAAAACTCTTTTTAGGAACAGGCGGAGCCTTCTCACCATTCGACAGATCCGTGGCGGCTTCCCGGCTCTGCTCGGCAGTGGCCGTTATATTTTCTGAGGGTGTTACCGTCGATTGTGCGGAATGGGATGCAGCAAAAGGTAAGGGAACTGCATAGGAGTTCAGGGGAATGGCAAGAAAAATAATGGCGGCAAAAAGAAAGAAAACCGGTTGGGCTCTCCTGAAAAATATACCGAGTATAGATAATATCATTTTCAGTATTTCCTGGGAAATAATTAAATATCGTGTGTCACACTGTTATAGAGTTACTGAAAAAGCAGTGGGAAAACAGTTGTGAGGAGCAGTGCAACTTTTTCATAGAGTTTTCTTACGTTTTTGTTAAAAAGAAAAAAGATCATGTTATACTTCTTTGCCTCCTGTATCCGGTCCCGGAGAAAAAGAAACATCCGGCATCTCACGCTGTGTGGCCAGTTCCAGTGCCAGGTACCCCTGCTTTTCAAAATGAAACTTTCCGGCAATCAGAGAGGCGGGAAAGGATTCAACCATGGTGTTGAACCGGGCAATGTAATTATTATAACGGTTTCTTGCCTGCTGCACATCCTGCTCGATTTCATCAAGACTGTTTTGCAGATCAAGAAAGTTCCCACTGGCCTTCAGGTCGGGATAGGCCTCGGCAACAGCGAGTAACCCGCCGATATTTTTTGAGATCTGGTGCTCCTGCTCAATGCGGCCCGGTTCAGACAGCCCCCCGAGCTGGCGGGTTTTTTCCTGAAAAATTTTGCTTTCGTGGGAACTGTAACCTTCTATCACCCGGACAAGGTTAGGAATCAGATTAGCCCGCCGCTTCAAGGCAACATCAATCCCATTCAAGGACTCTTCGATCCTGTTTCTGTATTTGATGAATTTGTTGTACGTACCGATAGTCCAGGCGGTGAACACAACAGTTACAAACAGTGCGGGGATAATAATCTCTGGATTCATAGGATAGAGGGAGTTTAATTAACTGTTTCAGCCAGCAGTTTTCCGACCTTGAATTTGACGATCTTGATTGGCTGCTCTCTTCATCGTTGTTGCAGTTGATGTTTTCATGACATACTACTTGTTACGATGTATTCTAAAACATGATGGGTTAACAAACAGCTATCAACACGATAACCATTTAAATTTCTACCTCCGAGCACATGCAAATCCTTCATGTCCTGACCTCGACTACAGGCATCCAGCTCGACAATACACTTCAGACAACAGGTTATCCTGGACGTGAATACAGATCTCCCCTGCAAATTAATACTGAATATCATGTTCATTCGCAATCAAAAATTTAACCTATTCGTTATCATTTGTCCAACGTCATGATGCCCGGCACACTCACCCTGATCCTGGATGAGGAGCTGACAGCGCTCCTGTCCCGGAAATACCGGGGCAAAAAAGAGATCGACTATCCCCTCACCCGGAGGGCTTCCATTAAAGATATCATCGAGGCCCTGCATATTCCCCATACCGAAGTAGATACCATTTTTCACAAAGAGACGGAAATCTCATTTTCCCATATCCCGGAAGCCGGGGAATCCATTTTCCTTCATTCTTTTTCTCCTGGTACGGATGTTACCCGCCCGACCCTGCTGCGGCCGGACCCTCTGCTGACAACGTCCTTTATAGTGGACATCAACGTGGGCAAACTGGCCAGACTCCTGCGCATGTCCGGTATCGACACTTTATATGATCCTCAATGGCAGGAAAAGGAGATTGCTGAGCTGGCTGCAGCTGACAGACGAGTCCTGCTTAGCCGTAACCGTGACCTGCTGCGCAGAAAAAGCATCCTCTGGGGACATCTTGTCCGGACGGAACAGCCCGAAAAACAACTGGCGGAAGTCATGACTCTTTTTGGAATCCACGATGCTATACAACCCTTCAGCAGATGTCTGCAATGCAATACACTGCTTAAACCGGTGGAAAAATCGGCCATCCTCCACCGGCTTGAGCCCCTGACCAGAAAATATTACCGGAAGTTCCACCTATGCCCGGATTGCGAGCAAATATACTGGCGGGGATCACATCATAAACGGATGGAGGAGTTGATCAAAAGGGTACACCATTCTCTCAACAACAGGGAATAGCAAGTCAACAAGAATTATAAAACATTCTATATTTCAACATACTAACCGTATAATCAATTCATTTACTGGTGATCAACATGACCCAACAGAATATGAAGAAGCACATTCGCATTATCAGCATTATAATGATCGTGTCAGGAATACTGTATCTACTGGCCACTCTTCTGTTGGGGGTGATAGGCCTTATAGCTCTAAATAATCAGGCGCAAACAGGGGATATTGCCGTAATGCCGGCAATAATAACCGGGATTGTACTTTTATTCCCTCTCGGGTTCATTGCGGTTCTGCATATACTCACCGGTCGCGCCTTTCGTGCAGGCACAAACTGGGCCAGGATTTCCCTGTGGATCCTTGCAATCATTAATCTCGGTAATGTCCCTGTCGGCACTGCAATCGGCGTCTATGCTATGTGGGTACTTGTCAAAACACGTGAGGACGTTAAAACAATTCATTAAAAAAAACTTGGAAATTATTCCTGTAAATGATAAGTAGTGTTCCTGAATTTAGGGATATAAATAACAATCAGAATTAAATTTAATGGAGGAAAAAGCAATGATCAAAAAACTATTTGTTGTGGTAGTTGGACTGATGCTGGTAGGCATGGTTGGCTGCAGTAGTGATGAGGCTAAAAAAACCGCAGATAAGGCAAAAGATGCCACCAATAAGGCTGTAGAAGTAACTAAAGACGCAGCTCACGACACTGCGGCAGCAACTAAGAAAATGGCTGATGATGCTGCTCAGGCAACAAAGGACGCTGCCCATAAAACTGCAGAAGTAACTAAAGACATAGCACACGATGCTGCCCAGGCAACAGAGGACGCTGCCCATAAGGTCAAAAAGGCTACAGAATAACATTTTCAGCCCTTTGACAGCACATAAATCCCCTTCGTCCACCTGATGACAGGGGATTTATTTTTTCTTTAAAACCATCGGACTATACAAATTTACCTGTGCCCCTCAGCTGTAGGTAATCCTGCCCCCGATTTTGTGGCACATGGTTAAGCCACTTTCTCTTGTTTCACCCCACTTTTTCAACTTCTTACAAATATGGTCTTCAGCTGCTGCGGATTCTTCTCTTTTTGAATGTACAGAGACTCAGGAGATACACTGCAGTTGCAATACAAATTATGACTGAACCACTGGGCAGATCAAGGCTGTAGCTGACCCCCAGACCGGTGACAATAAATACAGCACAGATCATTGTTGCAACAAGCATCATCTGCCGGATGGAGTGGGCAAAGTTGCCGGCTATGGCCGCCGGCAGGGTCAGTAAGGCTATGACCATGATAATACCCACTATACGGACAAGCAAAACAATGGTCAGCGCGGTCAGGCAGAGGAGCAGCAGGTACAGCCAGTGCGTTCTGATCCCTCTGAGCCGTGCATGCTCCTCATCAAAACAGAGGGCAAGAAATTTATTGTAGAATACAGCCACGACAACGATGATAAAGATGTCGAGCGCTATCACAAAAAAGAGATCGTTTCGCGTGATAAGAAGGATATTTCCAAAAAGAAAACTCATGGGATCAAAATAGCCCGGCGTTCTGGCTATGAAGAGAAGGCCGATGGCCATTCCTCCCGCCCAGAGTGCACCGATGATAGAGTCTTCCCGCTCTTTGGCGTGCATGCTGACCTCCGCCAGGATGAAGGCGGCCAGAAGCGCGACGATGACGGCCCCGTACACAGGGGTGAACCAGGAGATTCCCACCACATTCTGCAGGTAAAGCCCAGCACCGATACCACCCAGCACGCAGTGGGATATGGCGCCGGCAATATAACTGATCCGCCGGACAACGACAAAAGTGCCGATAATGCCGAATGCAATTGAGGCAAAGAGCCCGGTGAACAGAGCATAACGCAGAAAAGGCAAGTCGGGATCGGAAAGAGCTGCCAGGAACTCAATCATGTTCGTGCCCCTCTGCGCTGCAGCGGTGATCATGCCGGATCATCCGCAGGTCGCCTCCATACATGTTACGGATCAGCTCTCCGGTTAATTCACTGGTAGGGTGGATAAAGACCTGGTTGTTAACACAGATAATTCGTTTGAAAAAAGTTGAGGCAAAACCAACTTCATGGGTAACCATGAGAATGGTCATATGCTGGTTCAGTGTACTGAGCAGGTCAAAAAAATGTTGCTCAGATTCACGATCTATATTGGCCGTTGGCTCATCTAAAATGAGGATATCGCCGCCCGAGGCTAATGCGCGGGCAATGAGAACCCGTTGACGCTGTCCGCCGGAAAGTGAGACAAAAGGACGTTCGGCAAGACCCTTTAGGTTGACGGCTTCAAGGGCTGATAACGCCTTTTCCTTGTCTACCTGCGTGTAATGACCACTTATCGAGTTGCCAATCCGCCCCATGGAGACAACCTCTCTGACCGAAATAGGAAAGCGAGCATCATACTGCGCAGACTGCGGGACGTAGCCGATTCGCCTCCGCTCGTACTTCGGTTTTCCACCATAGATGCGGACACTCCCCTGATCCGGTGTAAGCAGACCGAGGATCAGTTTGATCAGGGTGGTTTTTCCGCCACCGTTTGGACCGACAATACATACCGTATCCAGTGGATAGATGTCGAAGTGTACATCAGTGAGTACCGGAATTTCATCATAGGAAAAACTAAGGTCCCGGACCTGGATGGCAATGTTTTGTTCGGTCATTTTTTCTGCAGATTATTGTTGATTAAGGGCCGACTGTATTTTTTCAGCCATAATTTTCAGGTTCCCGGACACGTCTTCGGCAAGCGGATCCAGGGGAACAACTTCACCGCCAATGGCATGAGCAACAGCCTGTGCACTTTTCCGATCAAACTGCGGTTGCACGAACACAACCTTTACCTTCTCCGCCTTTGCCCTGCTGATAAGAGAATACAGCTGTCTGGGCGAAGGAGATTTTCCCTCAATCTCTACCGCCTCCTGATACAGGTTATAGGCGTGAGCAAAATAACCAAAAGCAGGATGAAACACATAAAAAGTCGATCCTGCATAGGGTGCAAGCATGTGCTGAATCTCTTTGTCCAGACGATCAAGTCGTACAACAACTGTCTCTACGTTCAGTTCATAAACGGATTTGTTAGCCGGATCGACAGCTGCCATTGACGATGCCATCTCAGTGGCCATGATTTTCAAATTGGCAGGGGCAAGCCAGACATGCGGATCAAGACCATTATGCCGGGATCCCTCTGCAAAACTGCTGTTCCCCCCTCTATCTTTCTGTCCTGTTATGGGAATTTTATGAATGGTACGAGTCACATCAAGAATCTGCACACTGGTGGATGATTGACTGATTTTTCGACTGATTTCCCGCTCAAATTCCATATCGACGGTAAAGAACAGTTGTGAACGGAAAAGTGCGGCAACCTGTTTTGGTGTCGGTTCAAAGTTGTGTGGTTCCTGTCCCCTGTCCACCAGTACATGGGTGGACACAAGCTTGCCGCCCACCTGTTCGGCCAGCCATTTCTGCGGTGGGATTGAGACAAAGATCTGCAGAGGAGATGCAAACACTCCGGAAGAAAAACCAAGCAGGCAAGCTGCCAATATTGTAAAAAATATGTTTACTATCTTCATACATGTAACTGTAGTTTCTGAGATCCTGTTTGGCAACCTGTTAATCTTTTTGCTCAAGGAGCTCCAGCATCCAGCCCTGGATCAGGGCACCAACCAGGATGTAAAACGACAACACCAGGGTAAAGGCCCAGCCGAAGTAGTCGATCATCATCGGCAGAAGTGGAATCTTAATGGCCCTGGCGAAAAAAAAGACAACAATCAGTCCGTCCCGCATGCCATGGCTGCGCAGATCTTCAAGCAACGGGTACCAGGCGTACATCGGCCCGTGGCTGATCACCCCGGCAGCCAGAGCCCACAGCCAGCCCATGGTACCACTTTCCCGGCCGAGATGGCTGGCAACTTGTTTGGGCTGTAAGAAATAGTTGAGCAGCCCGGTAAACAGGATAACAACAGCAATAATCGGCAGAATCCTCAACAGGACGGTACCGCTTTTCTGCAAAGCAAGCCAGGCAGTCTCACTGCTTACAAGAAAAACCACCCCATAGAAAACCAGGACCGTCAAAAAGAGGAATTTGCCGCGAAAGGAAAAAGTGTTGTATTTTGTTTTCATGACAGCACCTGCAGGGTCAGGGCGGTCAGTACCGCGATAAGCATAGTAAAGATAAAGGCCAGGATATTTCGATACAGGGTAAAGCGACTCCCGAAGACCTCCACCTCTGCAGGCAGCTGGATAAAGCCCAGGGTCACCCACGACAGAATAAAGGCGCTCACCGCATAGAGTGAAATTCCCTGGGCCAGCAACTCTCCGCCAAGCAGGTAGCTGACCACCGGATTACCGGCTGCCGCCGCACCGGTAAGTGTACCGATTAAGGTGTCGGCCAGGGGATTGCCCCGGAACAATGCGGCTAACATCTTCGGTGTCACCAGAACCTGAAAGAGACCGACCAGCCCAATAACTCCCAACAGCAGGGGGGCCATAGCAAAAAAGGAAAGAGCGCTTTTCTGCAGCACCTTCCAAAAAGGAGGTCTTTGTCCTGATCCTTTATGTTGTTTATTCTGCATAGACGGATTTTCCATTTCTGACCCTGATTGGTATTTTCCGGTACATCTCTTCCTTCACCCCTGTCAATGAAAACTGGAAATCTCAGGCTGGATTGATCATAGACAAAGTTGGTTATTGAGGCAATAGCAAGGCTGAAAACCTGCGGGGCACGGTGTAATTTTGTATATATGGACATTTATTCAAAGCATATTGCGGCAATGAGGTTGCCGAATGGTGTGTACGAGATGAGGGCTGGGGATATTTCCCGTTTAAAATATATTGGTAATGCTCATGACGCCCTTGCTATTATTATACTGATCCCAAAATACCTCTTGCATTATTACGACGATACGGGGAAAATCCAACAAGGAAACGATCCGGTCTGTGTACAAGTTTTCTGATCGATGAAAGCAGCTGAACATACAGGTCTTCTATGAGCAATG
>Ga0209013_10004820_pt1 | contig 11752 bp, 10 predicted proteins | sample Cruoilmetagenom2_FD_187291 | JGI IMG/M metagenome (GOLD analysis project Ga0209013, IMG submission 187291) | Oil polluted marine microbial communities from Coal Oil Point, Santa Barbara, California, USA - Sample 2 (SPAdes) (version 2) | ecosystem: Environmental > Aquatic > Marine > Oil seeps ...
GCTCAATCCTGCCTGGACAGCTTTTTCATCCAGATGAGCGAGTATCTGGTTGATCACCACCGGATCTTCTCGGCAATTGCTCCCGGCATTGCTCTACCTTCTACATCCCTGTAGTCGAATGCTGGCGATAATCTTGACACCATCGCCACATTTTTCGCAGGTTGTCTGAAATGGAAAGCGCCGCAGGAAGGTGAATTCGCAATCGCGGAACTGGCGGGCTGACAAGATGTGAGTTAGACAGCCTTACCTTTTTCTTGCATTATTCACGATCTGATCACCATTCAGGCGGGCTCAGTGTTCGAAACCAAAAAGCTCAACAGGGTCTTTTGTCACGCCATTTTGAGCGTGGTAATGATGTTGATTCCAACTGTCAGCACACTGGCCGGTGGCGGGCTGGCACTGGAGGGCGATACTTGCATCATCCGGATTGATTTCTACTCGGCGCACTTCACCGCCTACCAACCCAACACCAGCGGCAATAAACAATTCTGTCGGGACCTGCCCGATACCGGTGAAACCATTTTTGTACTGGATTATCTGCACCAAAGCCTGAAAGAAGTGCCGGTAGATTTCCGGATCATTCGGGACGTGACGGGGCAGGGCCGTTTCGTCAAGCTTAAGCATGTCGAGGCAATCGGGGATATCGAGAAGCACACGGTGTTCTACAAATCACCCACCGTTCGTCCGGATGCTTCCCTCAAAATCGAATATGACTTTAGCGAGGAGGGTGCTTACATTGGCATTGTCACGGCCGGACATCCCAGCGAAGACACGATTTACACGGCGATCTTTCCGTTTGAGGTAGGTGGCTCGAATTTACTCTACCTGGCTCCACTGTTTCTGCTGCTGACTGGTGCAGCATTCTTTGTCGTTCGTCGTTTTGCCCGTTCCAGGCGCACGATGCTTGAGAAGGAAGCGGAGCTGTGAGCAGGCGTAAACTGTTCATTGCAGCCCTGCTTTTGGCGCTGTTGTCTTACCCGCCACAGTGGTATCCGATGCCAATCCGGCTGAAACTGACCGAGTGGATTGGAGCCGCGGGTTTCCGTGCCCTCCCTTCTTCGGTGGAAGCGACCGCCGCTGAAGCGGAGGTATTTTGCCCACCGGACCCAGTAGGCTGGCGTGACCGTCAGTCGATCGAGGATGTGGAAATTGAGGCATCTGCATCCTGCGTGGCCGATAATCCCTTTGCTGTTGCGGCAGTGGTTCGTGGTACCAACAACGTGAACCAGGCCACCTTGCTGAAAAGCGGCTTGACGGCCGATGCGGTAGAGAAAGGCCGCGACCTCGACGGTGACGGTGACCCAGACGAGATTCATATCCGGCTTGAAGTTGCCGAACTCAATGGCGGTTCCGCCGTGGTTCCCGGCCCGGTCACCCAATACGAGATTGCACCGGGCATCCGGCCGGGATTATGGGTTTTCGCTCCAAAGTTCGTAGGTATGGCAGTAGAGAACTTCGAATCCAACCAGGCCAGACGGTCGCTGCGCCTGCCGTCCCCGGCGATTCGCGTCGAGCAGGGTGACAAGGTACGGATCACGCTGGAAAACAGCCATTACATGCCACACACACTGCACCTGCACGGCGCAGACCATGGATTTGTCAACGTCAGTGGTGAAGGTAATGATGGCGTTCCGATCACCAGTGAAACACCAGTGATGCCTGGAGGTGCGCGCACCTACGAACTGAGCCCGCGCCATGCTGGAACCATGTTCTATCACTGCCACGTACAGCCACACGTGCACGTCATGATGGGCTTGCAGGGCCTGTTTGTCATTGAGGAGAACCGGCCGGACAACTGGTTGCAGACAATGAACATCGGCGCCGGCCTGGTCCGTGCGCCATCGCGCTCGACGCGTGAGGATTTCGACCGCGAATACGATCTGCATTATCTTGATCTCGACAAGGAGTTGAGCGAACGGATACAGCGCCATAACGATCCCCGCCTGATCACCCGTTCGATGCACCGGGAATACGACATTACTGATTCAGCGGTGGACTATTTCACACTCAATGGCCGTTCGTTTCCCTACACCTTCAGGGAATCTCTGCTGGTTGGCAAAGACGATGAACGCATCAAGCTCAGAGTGGTGAATGGCGGCGCAAAAGGCATTGCCTTGCACACCCATGGCCATAAGTTCTCAGTCACTCATCGTGATGGTGTTGAGCTGCCGGAAATTTCACAAACGCCCCAGGATGTGCTCTGGCTGGCAACCTCCCAGCGCGCGGACCTGGCACTGGAATTGGTGAATGACGGCCTGCACGCCTATGGCCCCGGCATCTGGCTGTTTCACGATCACCAGTACAAGGGCATCACCAACGACGGGATTGGACCCGGCGGTAATATCAGCGCCATCGTTTATTCACAATACCTGGATGAAACCGGCTGGCCACAGACTCGTGGCGTGCCTTGGGACCAGTATTTCACGGAGGCTTATTACCGCAAGGAAATACCGGTCTGGGAGCATTACGCGCCGGGCCTGTTTTCAGACACGGGATTTGACTGGCTGATGATGCTGCGTGTACTCGGATTGGCGCTGGCGTGCGGGATTGCGGCGGCTGCAGCAGTCGGTGCACTTTTTGGGCGAGGGCGGAGTCGGTCGTGAAACCGAGTACCTTCTTGATTGCTTGCCTGATGCTCCTGGCGCCCAATCCTGGGGCCGGCCAGGACAAGGTCGACCATTCAGGACACAGCAGCCATCAGATGTCAGTGGACCCGGCCGGGGTGGTGATGAACGAAAATCACAATGCACTTCCGCGCGACTGCAGCGAAATCAGTGGCGACTACGCCTTAACCATTAACGTAGGAAGGAAATTCGCCAGCGATGTCCCCGGCATGATCTTCGGCATGAGCGAGCACGAAATCCGCGTACAGCCTTGCAGCCGGATCAAAATTACCGTCGTGAACGAGGACAGGGTACGCCACCAGTGGATGGTGCACGGCCTGCCCAAATACCTGTATCCCGCCGGTATGTTTCATGTAGAAGCTTCGGGCGGGCACAGCAAAACAGGCACGTTCATCGTACCCGGAGACGACCGCACTTACCTGATTCATTGCGACATGGCACAGCACATGGAAAAGGGCATGAGGGGTCAGCTTGTGGTTGGCAAAGGCAGCGGTAAGCTGTGGGGTGTGGCCGGCATCAGCGATGAATTCTACCGCCACTCCTACCTGCCACCGCGCGCACTCTTGATGGCGGTACTGGTCTTCATCATTGCGTTCCTGACATCACTCTGGATTTCAATCAAATGGTAGGGATTTTTATTTAAGAATCATTCTTAACTGATTGATTTTATTATCCCAAGACATTGATTTACAGAGAAAACTTTTAAATTCGAATTAGATGTGAGACACTCGCTCACAATTCGGACTTCCGTGTTCCGTTCCGGATTGAACAGAAATAACCCGTTAAATCAGTAGAAGTAAAGACTGAAATAACTAATTTCCAGACCAAAATAGCTGGCAAAACACGCGGGGTTGAACTATGAAATGCATGTATTATCTTGCTCCCTCTCTGCTTAGCACTCATCAAATTTCGGACGACCTGATAGACATCGGTATCGCAGACTGGTTCGTCCATGTCATCTCCAAAGACGAGGCAGGGCTGAAGAAAGAACACCTTCACTCAGCCAACTGGTTGGAAACTCATGACCTGTTGAGAAACGGGTTTATCGGCGCCAATATTGGTTTCATTACCGGTGTCGTCGCCGCGGGCGCTGTCATGTTTTTGGAGCCATTCGGTCCCGAAACACCGGGCGTGGTCTATTTTTTCCTGGTCCTTGTGGCAACCCTGTTCGGCGCCTGGGTTGGCGGACTTACCGGGATAGACAGCGAAAACCGCAAACTCCGCCGTTTTCATGATGATATCGAAGCCGGCAAATACCTGCTGCTGATTTACTCCCCCAAGGGGCATGGCGAGAATGTGAAGGCCATGATGAAAAACAAGCACCCCGAAGCGAGGCATGTTGCCACGGACAGCCATTTTATCAACCCATTTAGCCGGGTACGGCGTAAAAAGCGCGCGAGACAGGTCGATCAAGCCTTCGAATAAAATTCCCGGAAGAAGGAACTGAATATGGCAATTGCTGTTGGAATTATTGTACTGATTGTAATCACTGTTCTTTTTCATTTCCTGAGTCCCTGGTGGCTAACGCCCCTTGCCTCTAATTGGTCTGCTCTCGACGCCAACCTCAATCTCACATTTTTGGTCACCGGCGTCGTTTTTATCATCATCAACCTGTTCCTCGTCTGGACGGTCATAAAGTACCGCCACCGCGATGGAATCAAGGCCCATTACGAACCCGAGAGTAAAAAATTGGAATGGTGGCTGACCGTGATCACTACGATCGGAGTTTTCGCCATGCTGGCACCCGGGCTTTGGGTCTGGGCCCGGGTCGTCGAGGTGCCGGATGACGCCAAAGTGGTCGAAGTGGTTGGTCAGCAATGGCACTGGAGTTTTCGTTTCCCCGGTGAGGATGGTGTACTCGGCCAGGTCAATGTGAGTCAGATGAGTGTGGACAACCCTTTCGGTATGAAGCCGGACGACCCGGCTGGTTTGGATGACATACTGGTCGCCAACGCCGAGCTTCACTTGCCGGTCGATACGCCTTACAAATTCGTACTGCGTTCCAAGGATGTATTACACAATTTCACCGTTCCGCAGTTTCGCGTGAAGATGGATCTGATTCCCGGCATGACGCCTTTTATTTGGTTGAAGCCAACTCGTACCGGCCGCTTCGACATTCTGTGCGAGGAGCTTTGTGGCATTGGACATTTCGCCATGCGGGGGGCAGTCGTGGTCGATGAGCAGGCCACTTTTGATGGCTGGCTGGACAGCTACCCGACTTATGCCGAAGTATTGGAACGCCCCGCGCCAGACGCTGTGGCAGGACAGGCACTGTACCCGGTGTGCGGCGCTTGCCACGGCGCCCGGGGTGAAGGTAACGAAATGCTTAACGCGCCCAAGCTGGCGGGCCAGCAAGGCTGGTACCTCAAACGGCAATTGAAGAACTTCAAGCTGGGATTACGCGGCTTCGATGCCAGTGACACTTATGGTGCGCAGATGGCGCCGATGGCGGCTACCCTGGTTGATGACGCAGCGATCGATAACATCGTGGCTTACATCACGTCACTGGAAGAGACTGACTCTCCGTCAACGATCAGCGGAGACGCAGTGAGAGGCGAGGAAATTTTCATCACCTGCAAATCCTGTCATGGCGCCGAGGGACAAGGCATTTGGTCCCTGAATGCACCACGCCTCAATGGTGTGAATGACTGGTACATTGCGCGGCAGCTAAATAATTACAAACAGGGAATTCGTGGATCACACCCGCAGGATCTGTATGGCAAGCAAATGACGTTGATGGCGGGTGTCTTGCGTGATGACCAGGCCATCAATGACCTGGTGGCCTACATCAATACCTTGTGAAGGTGGTTGGGAGTAAAATGGACAGGAGCGCAAGCTGATGGCATACGTTGCAATAGCGGACCGAGATCATGAACAGCACATGCACGACCCGCAGTCGTTTGTCACCAAGTACATCTGGAGTCAGGACCACAAGGTCATTGCGATCCAATACTCATTGACCGCCATTGCCGTTGGCCTGGTAGCCCTGGTACTCAGTCTGGCCATGCGGCTGCAACTGGGATTCCCGGATACCTTCTCCTTTATTACGCCTGATGAGTACTACCAGGCCATCACCATGCACGGCATGATCATGGTGATCTACTTATTGACGGCTTTGCTGCTTGGCGGCTTTGGCAATTATCTGATCCCGCTGATGGTCGGCGCACGGGACATGGTCTTCCCGTTCATGAACATGCTCAGTTACTGGGTCTACTTGCTCTCGGTACTGGTGCTGTGCTCCAGTTTCTTCATCACTGGCGGGCCGACCGGAGGGGGATGGACGCTGTACCCGCCACAGGTCATTCTACCGGGGACGCCCGGCGTCGATGGCGGCATCGTGCTGATGCTTCTCTCACTCGTTTTGTTCATCGTGGCTTTCACCATGGGTGGTCTGAACTACGTCACAACGGTGCTGCAAGCCCGTTGCCGCGGTATGACATTGATGCGCATGCCGCTCTCGGTGTGGGGTATTTTTGTGGCCACCATCCTGGGCCTGCTGGCTTTCCCGGCGTTGCTGGTGACCGGCATCATGTTACTGTTGGATTCTGTGGTGGGCACCAGTTTTTTCATGCCGGCTCTGCTGTCCATGGGAGAAATATCAGAACATGAAGGTGGCAGCCCCATCCTGTTCCAGCATCTGTTCTGGTTTTTCGGACACCCGGAAGTATATATCGTGGCGCTGCCGGCATTTGGTGTTATTTCGGACCTTGTAGCGGTGCATGCGCGCAAAAACATCTTTGGCTACCGCATGATGGTGTGGGCTATCCTCGCCATCGGCGTGATCTCATTCGTTGTCTGGGCTCACCACATGTACGTCAGCGGCATGAACCCTTATTTCGGCTTCTTTTTTGCTACAACGACACTAATTATCGCGATACCGACGGCGCTGAAAGTCTATAACTGGGTGCTGACGCTGTGGCGTGGCGACATCCATATGACGGTGCCGATGTTGTTCGTTATCGGTTTCATTTTCACCTTTATCAATGGCGGCATCACCGGTTTATTTCTTGGCAACGTGGCGGTAGACATGCCCTTGTCGGACACCTATTTTGTGATTGGCCATTTCCACATGGTGATGGGTGTTTCCCCGATCCTGGTTATTTTCGGCGCCATCTATCACTGGTACCCGAAGATCACCGGCCGCATGCTAAACGACCGGCTCGGGCGGATTCACTTCTGGGCCACCCTGTTCGGCACTTACGCCATCTACCTGCCGATGCATTACCTCGGCATTCTTGGCTTGCCTCGGCGCTACTACGCGATGGGCGATACATCCTTTATTCCGGATTCAGCACAGGTGATGAACGCCGGTATCTCCATCGCCGCCCTGTTCGTGGCCCTGGTGCAAATGATCTTCCTGTATAACATGTTCAGGAGTCTCTTCATTGGCAAGCCCTCCGGCAACAACCCGTGGAAGGCCACGACCCTGGAATGGCAGACGCCGCAAACGCCACCCGTGCACGGAAACTGGGGGCCGGATTTACCGGTGGTTTACCGCTGGGCCTATGACTACAGCGTTCCGGGCGCGGCGCAGGACTATATTCCGCAAACCATGGCGCCGGAAGACGAGCCCGTGAAAAATGCTCGTCACGCGGAAGGCGAAGGCGAGCATTCATGAGCTTTCTGGGCAAAATCACCGTCAAACCCTGGGAGCACGCCGGGGAAATGGAAAGTTTGAGCGTAGCATTCGACAACGGCTATTCGGCAAACCGAACGGGCTTGTGGCTGTTCCTGGCTGTGATCAGCAGTATGTTCCTGCTGTTCATCATCACTTATTACACCAGGAGCCAGTTTCCGGACTGGGAAATGCTTGCCGATCCACGCATCCTGTGGGTCAACACGGCTGTGCTGGTACTGGCAAGCGTGTCCCTGCAATTGGCCAGCAACACTGCCAAACAGAACAAAACAAGAGCCATGCGCAACTCGTTGATGGCGGGTGGTGTGCTGACTCTGGCATTCATAGCCGGGCAGTTGATCGCCTGGGATCAGTTGGTGGCAGCGGGATATTACGCCCAGGACAACCCGGCAAACGCATTTTTCTACCTGTTCACCGGTCTGCATGCCCTGCACCTGGTGGGCGGCATGTGGTTCCTGGGTTCTTTGGGCTTCAGGATGAAGCAAACTGGAAAGGGCGAAAAAGTGCTGCAAAGCATGGCGCTGTGCGCCACATACTGGCATTACTTGTTGATCGTATGGCTGGTCCTGTTCACATTGTTGCTGAGGACATGAGCATGACGGAAGAAACACTGGCAGCTTCCACCGGTATCGGGGCAGACCCATCCGGCATTAAAGGAGTGGTGACCGACTGGTCGCATGACAGACAGGCTTTCCAGGTGCCCTGGGGCAAGGCCATGATGTGGATATTCCTGCTCAGCGACACATTTATATTTTCCTGCTTCCTTATTGGTTATATGAACGTCAGGATGACGACCACGGTTGCCTGGCCCAACCCCAGTGAGGTTTTTGCACTCAGTTTCGGCGGTCAACCCATCCCGCTGATCCTGATCGCCATCATGACCTTCGTTCTGATCACGTCCAGCGGAACGATGGCGCTGGCTGTGAATTATGGCTACCGCAGGGACAAGAAAAAAACGGTTCTGCTCATGCTGGCCACGGCCGCCCTGGGTGCGACTTTTGTCGGCATGCAGGCTTTTGAGTGGACCAAACTGATTATGGAGGAGGGCGTGCGGCCCTGGGGCAACCCGATGGGTGCGGCGCAGTTTGGTTCTGCTTTTTTCATGATTACCGGTTTTCATGGCATGCACGTTACCGCCGGTGTGATTTACCTGATCGTAATTGCCAAACGGGTTGGCACGGGGTACTACGACCGCCACCGTGGGGGCAACTATGAAATGGTGGAAATTACCGGGCTATATTGGCATTTCGTAGACCTTGTATGGGTATTCATTTTCGCGTTCTTCTATTTATGGTGAATACCAGAGAGCAGGAATCAGGAAGGACAATCGGGAGACATTAAACATGGCGCAGACTGAAGTAATCCAGACAGAGGGACATCAACAACATCCACTGGGCATTTATCTCGGGGTCTGGCTCTTACTGTTCGTGCTCAGTGGATTTTCCTACGCAGTGGATTATTATCAGCTGCAGGGTTTGCTCCGCTGGTCCCTGATCGTCCTGTTCATGCTGCTAAAGGCCGGATTCATCATCAGCATCTTCATGCACATGGCCTGGGAGCGCCTGGCCTTGATTTCCGCCATCCTGCTGCCACCGCTGTGCCTGCTGATATTCATCGGCCTGATGGCTTCCGAAGCAGACTACACCTTCCTCGCTCGCCTGACGGCTTTCGGGCCGGCCACCGAAGTCGTTTCTCCGCACCATTAGTGCCAGGCCAGGTGGCCTGCTGATAAAAATCGCAATGTCACGGCCCCGGCCCGCGGGCAAGTCCTGCCGGATCTGCGTCATTCAGCCATCGTTACCGACGCAGCGGCCTGGCGCAGCATCGTCCGTGACGGAGCACGCCAGGACAAGGGCAAGGTTTCTTTTGCCGATATCCTGAGCGAGGATGACGCCGAGACCATTCGCATGTTTGTTATTCGCCGGGCTTACGAGTCCGTTAAATGAGCAGCCTTGCATGGCGTTATTGTGTTGCAGCGCAATGTAGATATTTTCGAATTATCTGCTATCTTTAAAGATAGGGATCGGAAATTAATGGCTGGTTTCTGTCATTTTTTCCTTCCTGGCTACCGCGGGGGAGACAGACTAAATAATGCACAAGTTTTTGATAGCAGCGCTGTCGGCTGTAGCTATTGTCTGTTTTTTCCTCGCTGAAATCTCCAGACCGGTCGGTGAGACCGCGCCGATTGCGACCGCTGCTCAGCCGGGGGCCGGATTGGGCGCCCAGTCGGTCAGACCCGGCGATCCAGACCCATCGACTCCATTGCGCATGCCAGCCACAGCGGTTACGGGCGGCGCAGCCTCGGTTCCTTCCGGCAGACAAGTTGGTCCGCAGCCAACATTGCGCAAAGTCGCGGTGGCCGCTGATCCGGACGAACGGATCGCCATGCTCAGGCGATTGGCCGACCACAACATGGAGCAAATTTACTCGGTACTGTGGCAAACACTCGAGCTGGATGAACTGGAAGACGCCGATTTTCACGAATTCGTCCTGGCGACCCTCGAGGAACTGGGCGATCTTGCACCGGGCGAGATCCTGGCGGCACTGGTTCAGAATGCGCCGACGCCGGCGCTTCGAATGAACGCTTTGCGGCTGCTCGCCGAGGCAAGCCAGGAGTTGTCGCTCGATTCCTTCAACCAGGCGCTTGACGATCCGGACCCGGCGATCCGCCGATCCGCCCTGGCGTTCTTTGCCGAATTGAACGCGAATGCGCTGCTGGATGCAGTGGCGGACGCCGTACAGGACCGCGACCGGGCGGTGCGCCTGGTCGCCTTCTCCACCCTGGAAGAGATGTACAAATTTACCCCGGTCTGGGACGTCGCAAATTTGCTTGTACACGACCCGGACCCGCAGATAAGAATGCGCGCCCTGGAACTGCTCACCTACGGCGGCCGCCAGGCGGCGACCGATCAGCTGGTGCTGGCACTCGGCGACCCCAACCCGCGAGTCAGTGAACTGGCCGGCGCCCTGTTGTCAGAATTCGAACAGGCCCCGTCTTAGCTGGGTGCGCACTTAGCCATCACGATGATTAATCTCGAACACAGAATAAGGATCCGTAACCATGATGAACCGTAAACTGATGCTCGCCGAAGTCCTCGGACTGGCCATGATCCTGACAAGCCCCGCCCGGGCGCAAACGGAGGATATCTACATAAGCGCCAGCGGAGCCGGCACCGCCGACGGCGTAAGCTTTGCGGATGAAGACATCGTTCTTTGCGACCGCAATGGGGGGATTCCGGGGACCTGTAGCTGGTCCATGTTCTTCGATGGTTCAGCCGAAGGTCTTTCAAAAGCGTCCGACACCAGGGCGTTTCATGTAGAGGATGACAACAACATCCTGATGGCCTTCCAGACACCTAAAAAAATCGGCAATCTGAAAAAGGTCGACGATTCGGATATCGTCCACTTTGACAGGACCGCAGGCCCCAGCAGCGCGTTTGAATTTTTCTTCATTGGCTCCGATGTTGGTTTGACGACAGATGACGAGTCAATCGACGCGATAGGCTTCACTCCGGGCGGGCGCCTGGTCATCAGCACCGACGGCGATTACAGCGTCCCAAAAACGGGTGGCGGCGATCTTGAAGGCGGCGATGAAGACCTGCTTGTCTTTAACGGAACGACTGACTCCTCCGGTACCAGCGGCGATTTTGAGTTGTATCTGGACGGTTCGTCCATCGGTCTCAACTCGCCCCAGGAAGACATCTGGGGCGCCTGGGTCGATAGTAATACCGATGAGATTTATATAACCACCCGCGGCGACTATTCGGTCGGATCTCTCACCGGCGTGGGCACCGACATCTTCATCTGTGATCCCGCAAATTTCGATCCCATCTCATCCTGTGCCACCGTAAACGGATTTTTTGTCGCTGAGGATGAAGGCTTCGACGACAAAATCATTGATGGTATTTTTATTGTCAATAATACGCCGCCAGTGGCCCAGGACGACAATTTCACGACCGACGAGGACACGGTCCTGGCTGGCGCCTCGAACGTGATGGATGACAACGGCAATGGGGCGGACTCCGACGTGGATGGTGACCTATTGACGGTGACCGCGGTCAACGGCAGCGCCGCCAACGTCGGTGTCCAGATCGCCCTTGCGTCCGGTGCTTTGCTGACCGTGGGCGCAGACGGCAGCATGAGCTACGATCCGAACGGCCAGTTCGAATCGCTTGGGGCGGCAGAGACGGCTTTGGACGGCTTCGGCTATACAATTGACGATGGCAACGGCGGCACAGACTCGGCGTTAGTCGAGATTACCATCACCGGTGTCAACGACGCGCCGGTACTGGACCCGGTCGGCAACCAAACCGTTGACGAAGAGACATTGCTGAGCTTTACCGCGACGGCGAGCGATGTGGAAAGCGACACGCTCTCGTTCAGCCTGTCAGGGGCAGTGCCCGCGGGGGCCGGCATAACGGCGGGTGGCGATTTCACCTGGACGCCGACCGAGGCGCAGGGACCGGGCCCTTACACCTTCGACGTCAACGTG
>Ga0209013_10004821_pt1 | contig 11751 bp, 8 predicted proteins | sample Cruoilmetagenom2_FD_187291 | JGI IMG/M metagenome (GOLD analysis project Ga0209013, IMG submission 187291) | Oil polluted marine microbial communities from Coal Oil Point, Santa Barbara, California, USA - Sample 2 (SPAdes) (version 2) | ecosystem: Environmental > Aquatic > Marine > Oil seeps ...
GGGTAAAGGTGTACTTCAAGCCTGTGAAAATGTCAATGGTGCTATCTGTGATGCACTTGTGGGATTAAGCCCTTTTAATCAAGCAGAGATTGACCTTGTGATGAAAGAAGTGGACGGTACTGAAAATTATGGGAACCTGGGTGCGAATGCAGTACTTGGTGTTTCTATGGCGGTTGCACGTGCAGCTGCAAAAAGTATGGGTATGCCTCTTTACCGTTATCTTGGGGGCGCAAATGCAGTAGTGATGCCTGTTCCAATGCTTAACATCATTAATGGTGGTGAACATGCGAACAACTCTGTAGACTTTCAAGAGTATATGGTTATGCCAGTAGGATTTGATAGATTTTCAGAAGGGCTTAGAGCATGTGCTGAAGTGTATCATAACCTTAAAAAGATCATTGATGGGATGGGTGAGAGTACAGCAGTTGGAGATGAGGGTGGTTTTGCACCAAACCTTAAAAGTAATGAAGAGCCTATTCAAGTCATTATGCAAGCGATTGAAAAAGCAGGGTATAAACCTGGAGAGCAAATTGCTATTGCTTTAGATGTTGCTGCAAGTGAGCTCCTCAATGATGAGGGACTTTATGTCTTGAAATCTGAAAACAGAGAGATCACAAGTTCAGAGCTTACTGCATATTATGCTGATATGTGTGCGAAGTACCCTATTGTTTCTATCGAAGATGGTTTGGGTGAAGATGATTGGACAGGATGGAAAGAATTGACTGAAGTACTTGGAGATAAGGTACAACTTGTAGGGGATGATCTTTTTGTGACGAATGTGTCTATATTGGCAGAAGGTATTGAAAAAGATATCGCAAACTCTATCTTGATCAAACCAAATCAGATAGGAACTGTGTCTGAAACAATGCAAACTGTCCGTCTTGCACAAAGAAGTGGGTATACGTGTGTCATGTCTCACCGTTCAGGAGAGAGTGAAGATACTTTTATCGCAGACTTTGCTGTAGCATTGAATACCGGTGAGATTAAAACGGGATCAACAGCAAGAAGTGACAGAATCGCTAAATATAACAGACTACTTGAGATCGAAGCGGAACTCGGTCAGTTTGAGTATTTGGGTGCGTCAATTTTTACAAAGTAAATGAAGGTATAATATATGGCAGATGCGAGAGAAGAAGGTAGTATAGCCGGACTTTCACTAAAAACTTTTTTGGTGACGGCACTAGGCATCCTTCTCTTTGGCATCTATGTTGGTGTCTTGGTCTATGGGGAGAACTCACTAACTGTTTTGAATCAGTTAAAAGAGAAAAAACAAGGCTTGTCTCTTGAAGAGAAAATATTAAAAGTAGAAAATCAAAGACTTCAAAAAGAGTATTTTGAACTAAAACAGTTAGAACCTAAGGAATAAGTATGAAAATGTATCTATGGGCAGTAATGGCGGTATTATTTGTGAGTGCGAATGCATCAGGTTTTAGAGATATTGATAAATCAACACATTCATTTCTTTCTGATCTGAGAGAAGCATCAGGATCTGATGATGAGTTTTTAGATGATGAGGAAGAAGAGCTCAAAGAGGATGAAACTGAGGCTCCTGAAGCTGTAGAGAAAGAAGAAGAATCTGAAGATGACAGAGCAGAGGCTATCCGTAAAAAATCTATGGATGAAGCCAAGAAAAAAGAAGAATCGAAAAAGATAGAAGCAGCAAAGAAGGCAGAGGCACTTGAAGCGAAAAAAGCTGAAGAGGCGCGTATTCAAAAAGAAAAAGAAGCAATGTTAGCTCAGATCACTGCCAAAGAAGCAGAGTTAAAAAAAGCAAAAGCACAAGCTGAACTAGAGAAACGTGAAGTAGAAGCCTATGAGAAAAAAAGAGCTGAGAAGCTTGCTAAAGAAGCAGAAGAAAAAGCGGAATTAGACAAAATAGCAGCGGAAGCTAGAGCAGCTGAAGCAGCGTTAGCCGAAAAAGAAGCGGCTGCAAAAAAAGCTGCAACTGTAGCTAATGTTGTAGATATTGATATTGCTGCGGAAGAAAAAGTAGCAAAAGATGCTGCCGATATGGCATACTGGGAAGCAGTGCAAGAGATGAGAAGGGCAGAGTAAAACCCTTTTTCTCTTTTATGTAGCTAGCTCTTTTTGTTTATGGCGTTTATTTGCCTCTAACACTTTAATGATAGTCATAGAGATCAATATCTCAAAAATACTGGCTAAGATAAGCTGATAATACGTCAATAGGTCTAATAACTTTGTATCATACCCAATTGTTGCAACGGCAACAAGTAGGGTTAATGGCATGGAGAGAGAAAGCGCTATAAGTAAAGCATCCTTTGAACTACTAATCCCTCTTAAGACAATCGCAGCAAACAATCTAGAAACAATCATTAATACTGTAATAAGCAGTGCTCCGGAAACAACACCCTCTAGAGGAAGCGCTTTTAAATCAAATGAAGCTCCTACATGGATAAAGAAGAGAGGAACCAGAAAACCAAAGCCTAGACTGGACATTTTGTCTTCAAGTTCCTTTTCATGATGGAAGAATGCAGAGATAGCCATCCCTGCGATAAAAGCACCTAAGGCAACTTCTAGGTCCAATGACAACATTACAGCGATCAAGATGAAAAAGAGAGCCATAGATAGACGTATATCCTGTGCAGAGGTATCTAACTTGGGAACTAGGGTACTTTTTAATTCCGGATACCACCAAAAGAGCAGATTGAACATTTTATAAAGTATATAAATCACGTAGATGAACAGAAGCAAGTAACCGATTTTCAAAATAAGTTCTATAGGTGATCCCGTAGTAATGGAAGCATCGAAGATGGTAAGAGCGGCAATACTTAAGATCTCACCCAAAACACCGGCGATAAAGGCTAAACGTATCCATGATTCCTCTTTCCCGTATACTTTAGATAAAGAGGCCAGTAATCCTATGGATATAAGTGGCATACAGATAATGACAATGGCATGCAGATCAAAGATAAATCCAAATATGATAGAAAATACAACCATGAAGAATAGGAATAGCACCGATCTCTGTATCACTATTTTAGGACTTTTTGTAATTTGTTTTAAGTCGACTTCCATCCCGGCTAAAAACATGAGATAGAGAAATCCGACTTCGGCAATGAGGTTAAAGTATTGGTTGTGACCAACCAACCCAAGATAGGCAACAATAGACCCTAAGATAATTTCCACAGGAGGGATAGGCAAACGTAAAAATTTGGCAACGAATGGGCTACCCCATATCAATAGTGACAGTGTGAGTATCAGGGTGATATTAGTGTGTATCACAGCTAGTTGCTACCTCGTAGCCCAATCTATCGAGCATCTCTTTATCACTACTGGCTTCGATTCCTTGGGTGGTTAAATAGTTCCCTATCACCATTGCATTTGCTCCAGACTCAAACATGAGATTTTCTTTTCCGTTAAACAAAAGTTCACGTCCTCCTGCCACCATAAGAAGTCTCTCTTCTCCTAATAGACTACGGGCTTTTTTGATGATAGCTACAGCTTCATCCAGTTCTATGTTCCTCGTTTTGATAGGAAGTGCAGGGTTAGGATGATAAAAGTTAAGAGGCGTTGATTCTGGACTGAGGGAGGCGATAGAGTCAAGAAGTGAGTCTCTGTCTTCTTTTGTTTCTCCCATACCAAAGATCCCGCCTGAACAAAGTGCCAAACCTACCGACTTTACATTTTCACACGTCTCATAACGTTCACTCCAGGCATGTGTTTGACAGATATCTGCATAATAACGTTCAGAAGTTTCAAGATTGTGGTTATAGCTGTCGATACCATGCTGTTGCAGGTAGAGGAGCTGTTCTTTGTTGGCTGTACCATTACACGCGATAAGGTTAAGGTCTTTGACTTCAGCCTTCACTGCCTGAGCAGCACGTGCAACAAAATCAACTTTTTTGTCATCAAGACCTTTGCCTGCAGTCACAAGACAGTAGCCCAAAGCACCATTAGCTTTTGCGGCTTTTGCTTCAGAGACGATTTGATCTATGTTTTTGTAGTTATAACGTTGGATATCTGCATGATATCTTACACTTTGGGTACAGAACTTACAGTCCTCTTGGCAGGTTCCGCTAAGAATGTTATTGATAGCACATAAAAATATTTGTTGTTTCATAAGGATTACTTTGCCTCTTCTTTATGTTTACATTTAAAGCACTCATAGACATCACCGCTTTTGAGGGTTTTTTTACCCATGGTGTAGTCACACTCAGGACACTTTTTATCTACAGGTTCAAAGTTGGCGATGAACTTACATTTTGGGTAGTTCACACAACCAAAGAATTTTCCTCTTTTCCCTTCTCTTTCCTGGAGCTTTCCTCCACATTCAGGACAAGGAACTGTTAGTTCTTTAGCAGGTTCAAGCGATTTTGCATTTTTACATTTTGGGTAAGCAGAACAGGCAAGAAATTTCCCTCTTTTAGAGTTTTTAATGACCATCATCGAGCCACATTTTTCACATTTTTCGTCTGTCTCTTCAGGTCCTTCTACTTCTGTACCATCTGTGTTTTTAGTGTATTTACATTTAGGGAAGTTACTACATGCGATAAATTCACCATAACGTCCTTTTCGTAAAAGAAGTTCAGAATCACATTTAGGACAATTCTCTCCTGTTGGGATAGCCACTTTAAGACTTTTTATCTTTTTCTTTCCCTCTTCTACTTTTTGTAAAAAAGGTGTGTAAAATGCTTTAAGGATGGGTTGCCAGTGAGCCGTTCCTTCTGCTATTTCATCGAGTGTCTCTTCCATGTTTGAAGTAAATCCACTGTCTACGATCTCAGGGAAGTGCTCTTCAAGCATTTCTGTGACAGTAAAGGCTATCTCTGTTGGGAGGATACGTTTTTTCTCTAACTCAATGTACTTACGTGTCTGAAGTGTCGTGACAGTTGGCGCATAGGTACTTGGACGACCGATGCCTAGTGACTCCAGTTTTTTGATGAGACTTGCTTCATTGTATCGTGCAGGAGGTTCTGTAAAGTGTTGCTCTTGCTTGATGTCATCCATGCTTACAGACTGACCTTTTTCCAGTTCTGGCAAAAGTTTGTCTTTATCGCCATGCCCCGTGACTTTGTAGAACCCGTCAAACAGAAGTTTTCTACCACTTGCTTTGAATGTACATTTATCTCCTTTGAACAGGAGTGTTTGTGATTCCATTTCTGCTTCTGTCATTTGGCAGGCTAAAAAACGGTTGTAGATGAGTCTATAGAGTTTAAGCTCATCTACAGAGAGATAGTCCGCAGCGGTCTTGCTGTCAAATTCAACCATTGTCGGGCGTATAGCCTCATGCGCTTCTTGCGCACCTTTAGACTTTGTCACATAGCTTTTGGCTTTAGCCGGGAGGTATTTGTCTCCATAGTTGTTTTGAATGTATTCTCTGGCTGACTCTACTGCTTCTTTTGCAAGGTTCATTGAGTCGGTTCTCATATAGGTAATGACACCCATGCTACCTTTATCTGTTTTGACACCTTCATAGAGCTTTTGTGCGACCATCATGGTTTTTTTAGGTGAAAATCCTAGTTGGGTAGAGGCTGCCTGTTGAAGGGTTGATGTCATAAAAGGTGGAGGTGTTTTGGTCTTTCTTTTGGTCTTATCAAGTGAAGCTACGACAAATGATTCACTTTTAGCAGAAGTGACTATCTCTGTTGCATCTGCTTCTGTTTTTACAGTCAGTTTGTCTATCTTCAGACCGTTGTAGTCATAGATAGAAGCATCGATGTCTTTTTCAAAAAGTGCATCAATCGTCCAAAACTCTTCAGGGATGAACGCTTTAATTTCACGTTCTTTGTCTACAACCAGTTTCAATGTCGAACTCTGTACTCTACCTGCACTAAGCCCTTTTTGGATCTTACTTGCAAGCAAAGGCGAAAGTTTGTACCCTACGATACGGTCAAGCAGTCTTCTTGTTTGCTGTGCATCTACAGAGTCCATATCTACTTTACGCGGTGTTTCAAGTGCATGCTGTATGGCATTCTTGGTAATTTCGTGAAATACGATACGTGGAAGCTCGGTAGGCTCTTTCCCTATCGCTTTAGCAATGTGATACCCTATAGCCTCACCCTCACGATCCTCATCGGTCGCGATAAAGACTGTTTCTGCTTCTTTGGCAAGTTTCTTTAACTCTTTGACTGTAGGATTTGCATCTCTTGGGATGGAGTATTTAGGTACAAGGTCGCCGGTTTCATCATCTATAGTAATACCAAAAGTACTTTTTGGAAGGTCACGGATATGCCCTTTTGAGGCGATGACTTTATAGTCTTTATTTAAGAAACTGGTAATGGTACGTGCTTTAGCAGGTGATTCTACTATGATTAGGTTTTTCATATTTACTTACTTTATATAGATGAATTTTTGGCATTGTAACACAAAAGAGAGTAAAAGCAAGAGAAGAGTATTTATTTTAAGTAAGTATAATTTAGAAAACAAGCAATAAATAAGGACTTCCATAGGTGTGTGCAATATTTGGAATTATCGGAACCTATGAGAAAGAAGAAGCCAAAAAGGCTTTTCAAACATTGGCTCATCGAGGAGTAGATGCAAATTATACCGCTGTGAACGATCACTGTTTTCTTGGTGTACATCGGCTTGCTGTTACCCATGTAACAAAAATACCCACACAAATATATACCCATCATGGGGTACATATACTTTTTAATGGTGAAATCTATAATTATCAACTGTTGGCGGAAGAACTTCATCTTCAAGAGCAAAACGAGATAGACGTTCTCTATGCAGCATATATGAAGTGGGGAGATGATTTTGTTACACATCTACGCGGGATGTTCGCCATTGCTATTATAGAAGAGTCACAGGTAAAGTTGTTCCGCGACCCTTTTGGAAAGAAACCGCTTTTTTATACTTTTGATGCACAAAAATTGATTTTTGCCAGCGAAATGAAAGCCATACATGCCCTTGTACCGCTTACTTTTGACAGACAAATACTTACACAGTATCTCTCTTTTCAAACGCCTCTTTCTCCTCAGACATTTGATAGACATATTTATCAAGTGGATGCAGGGGAAATGTTGACATTTACTTTAGGTGAGCAGACGGTGATAAAGAAAAAGTATTATACGCCTTTTAACAAGACTCAGCCCATAGTAGAGAAAGAGAAAGCGGAAGAGACCTTAGAAAATGTGCTTTTGGAGTCTGTGGCATTACGCTTGCCTAAAGAGGTGAAGTTTGCCTGTCTGCTTTCTGGCGGAGTGGACTCATCTCTGATCTCTGCGATGGCCTCTTTGGAGCAGAAGGTACATACCTTCAGTATAGGGTACGAAGGATATGAGAAGTATGATGAACGCCCTTTTGCCAAGGCAGTGGCAGAACATATAGACTCCATACATCATGAAGTGGTGTTCAATAAAACAGAATTTTTACAAACTATAGAAGAGGTGGTCTCTTCTTTGGATGAACCCTTGGCGGATCCTGCAATGTTGCCTCTTTACCATTTGATGAAAGTAGTCAACCAAGAGGGATTTAAAGTGGTTTTGACAGGTGATGGAAGTGATGAACTCTTTATGGGGTACAGAACCTACAAAGAATTTTATGATCTGGAAAAAGCAAAGGATCTAAAGTTCAAAGGGTGGCTGCAACAGTATTTCAAATCGCATTTTTCTATGCATAAAGAGTGGGAATGGTACAAACGTGTCTTTGAGGAGAGTATGTTGTTCCGATCCACAGCTGAAATATTCACTGATCTTCAGCAAAACAGGCTTTTACGTATGAACGTTAAAGACAATCACTCTTTAAAAGCACTTGCGCCTTATAAAGAAGAATTTGAACAGAGTGGATGCAGTTCGCCTATAGACTGGTATAGTTTTCTAGATATGAAAGTGATGCTGGGCAATGTGTTTTTGCGTAAACTTGACCGTATGAGTATGGCACACAGTGTAGAAGCGAGAAGTCCATTTTTAGATAAAGAAGTAGTCGCTACAGCATTTTCCTGTACTCCTGAACTTCGTATGGGAGAACCTTCTAAAGCACTTGTGAAAAGTGTCGCCAGAAAGTATCTTCCAGAAGAGATAGTCGATCGTAAGAAAAAAGGGTTTAACTACCCGTATATGGAATGGCTGCATGAGAGTGGAGAATTGGCAGTCATTGGGCGCATACAGGCAAAAATGAATCTCTTTCATGAGAGTGAACTTGAAATGTATCTGGAGAAAGGAAAGCAGGGAATGTTCAAGCAGCATCTCTTTTCTATCTATATGTTATGTAAGTGGCTGGAAAAGAAAATAGTAAAGCCTAGGTAATCACTATGAACTACCTAGGTGAATGAGAAAAGGTTAATTAATCTTTTTTAAGAATTCTTGGGAGTGTAATACCTGTCTGACTTTGGTATTTACCTTGTCTGTCGCTGTAGGTTGTTTCACACTGTTCATCCCCCTGCAAGAAGAGTACTTGTGCGATGCCTTCGTTGGCATAAATCTTAGCAGGTAGAGGAGTGGTGTTAGATATCTCTATGGTAATATGTCCTTCAAACCCAGGTTCAAACGGTGTCACATTGACGATGATACCACAACGAGCATAGGTACTTTTCCCTAGACAGATAGCCAATGTGTCACTTGGCATTTTAAAGTACTCTACTGTTCTTGCAAGTGCAAAAGAGTTAGGTGGTACGATACATACCTCACCCTTAAAATCTACAACATTGTTTTCATTAAAATCTTTTGGATCAACGACTTCCGCATTGATATTCGTAAAGATCTTAAATTCATCCGTGACACGAATGTCATACCCGTATGAGCTTAACCCGTAACTTACTACACCTTCTCCTACAAGTCCTTCGCAAAAAGGTGTTATCATTGCTTCTTTGAGTGATTTCTCACGTATCCATTTGTCGGATTTTAGTCCCATATCTTTCCTTCGTTTTATAAATAATGTTATCTGAGTACTTGTATATCAGCGTTTGTTTTGATCTTTTCAAAGTAGTCTTTAAGTGCTTTAGCTTGCTGTTGCTGTTTCCATTTTGCAGCAACGGCACCTTGGGCTGCTTCAAAAGGCATGTTTACCTGACCTTCTTTGGAAAGGACTTTATAGCTTATATATCGGTCTCCTGCATTAAGGGGACGGGTAAATGAACCATCTTGTGTCTGTAAAATACTACCAAGTAAACCAGGGTTCAGATCTTTCGTTGACTTTGTTACAGAACGGCTTTTTACGCCTTTTGGATTTTTTGTTTGAAGAAATTTTTTCATGCTCTTTTCAGAGGGCGCTGAGTATTCAATCAGCTTGACAGAGGCAGGGATGGTAAACTCCTCTTGGTGATTTTTGTAAAAAAGCTTGAGTTCATCTTCACTTGGTGCAGAGATGGTACTGACTACTTTTTGCTGGTAGAATTTCTCTTTTTTCATCGCTTCTTTGACACTTGAACGATATTTATTCCACGTTGTGCCTTGCTCTTTTAATATCTTTTGCATTTTAGGAACAGTAAGGTTGTTTTGTGCTGCGATAGCGGCTATTTTTGCATCGATGTCTGCCTCTGCGATATTTACATCTCTCATCGCAGATTTTTGTAAGCGGTCCTGGATAAGAAGATTGGTTGCTTCTGTTTTGGAAATTTGCATCTGTTGTTCTACTGCACGTATCTCAGCAGTGGTGATAGGTTCCCCCTCAACGATGATAGCAATGGCGTCTACCATTTTAGCCTGTGAGAGTGTCAGTAAAGTAATAAATCCAAGTAGAACAAGTTTTTTCATATATATATCCGTTTCCCTAATAAATTGGAAAATTATAACATAAACATGTAAATATAATATGAATTATTTCATTTAGGATATAATACTTCTTTAGGTGAAAAAGGCGAAATATATGAGAAGAATTATAGGTTTGTTATTTGTGTTTATGACGTTTTCTTTGGGGCAGACAGAGAACACCTGTATGACCTGTCATGAAGGTGTTGCAGACATACGCGATAAAAATTCGGGGATGATGCAAGCCATTTTGCAAAAGGCTGATGACGCAGGTGTCAAAGGCAATGACTGTGTTGTTTGTCATGGGGGAAATCCTGAAGCAAAAGAGAAAGAGGATGCACATAGAGGCACACTTCAATACTTTGAAGCACATGAGGGACCTAAAGCCTTTTACCCTTATCCTGCCAGCCCATGGATCAATGAACATACCTGTGGTATGTGTCACCCTAACCAAGTGGCTGCACAGGAAAACAATCTTATGGCTACAGAACAAGGAAAGATTCATGGTGCATTGTGGGGATTTGGTGCCAAAGAGGGGTATAAACATACCTACACAAACTTTGGCGGAAAATCACCGGACCCGCATAAACGTCTGGGAACAGAGACCTACAAAAAATATATGGAGGAGCTCTCTGCTCTGGAGCCGCAAGGTTTCCCTATGGAGACAAAAGAACTTCCCGCTGCACCTACCGCAGAAGAGATAGAAAAAGATCCTACCCTTTCTGTCTATACCTACCTGAGACAAGAGTGTTTACGTTGTCATACGGGAGGGAAAGGGCGTGAAAGAAGAGGAGACTACAGAGGCATAGGCTGTGCTTCTTGTCATGTACCTTACTCCAATGCAGGACTCTATGAGGGGAAAGATAAAAGTATCTCTAAAAAAGAAGATGGGCATATGCTTGTGCATGCTATACAGTCTTCACGTGATGTCAAGGTAAACGTACATGACATCAATTACTCGGGTATCCCTGTGGAAACATGTACGACTTGTCACAACAGAGGTAAGCGTATAGGTGTCTCTTACCAGGGATTGATGGAAACGGAGTATAAAGCGAGTTTCGATGAGCAGGGGAATGGCCAGCCAAAGCTCCACACCAAACGGTATTTGCATTTGACCGAAGATATACACTACTCTAAAGGGATGCTCTGTCAGGATTGTCATACATCCAATGATATGCATGGGGATGGTTTCTTTAGGGGTGCGAATTTAGGTGCGGTGGAGATAGAGTGTCAAGACTGCCATGGTACCACAACGAAGTTTCCTTGGGAATTGCCATTGGGCTACAGTGATGAGTTTTCCACTCAACCTAAAGAAGGAAAAGCCAGAGGAACGACCAAAACACTTGCAGAGTATTTGAATCAAGGTGCCATTCCTGAAGACAGAGGAGACGGATTTTTGCTTTCTGCTCGTGGGAATCCACTGACGAAAGCGGTAAGAAAAGGTGACAAGGTTGTTATGCACCTCTCTTCAGGGAAAGACATCACTCTCTCTCCTCTTAAAACCCTTAAAAAAGAGAACAAAATTTCACAAGAGGGTCTGGTTGCGATGGATCAGATCCAGGCACATACCGACAAATTGGAGTGTTATACTTGTCATGCGACCTGGGCACCTCAGTGTTATGGCTGTCATGTGAAAGTAGACTACTCTGAAGGGAAGCAAAACCCTGATTATCTTGCTGCCTCCAAACACCATGTGAATGGTAAAACAGGGGAAGTGGATACGTTAAAAGATTTTCTTGTAGATGGAGAAGTCACAGAAACACGCTCTTACTTACGATGGGAAGACCCGGCACTGAGTCAAAATGGAGAAGGACGTGTTTCCCCGACCATCCCTGGCTGTCAGGTTAGTCTTACGGTTATAGGCAAAGAGGGGAATACCCTGCTTCAGAATCATATTTTTAAGATTCCAAATGCAGAGGGTGCAGGGGAAGAGGGGATTAATGCCATTACCATGTCTCCTGTACAGCCACATACAGTGAGTAAAGCGTCTCGAACATGTGAAAGTTGTCATAGCAGTCTTAAGGCGATGGGACGTGGGATCAACGGGGGGAAATATTTTGCAGATCAAAGTAAAACGACTATTGTGGATTTGATGAGAGCG
>Ga0209013_10004822_pt1 | contig 11751 bp, 8 predicted proteins | sample Cruoilmetagenom2_FD_187291 | JGI IMG/M metagenome (GOLD analysis project Ga0209013, IMG submission 187291) | Oil polluted marine microbial communities from Coal Oil Point, Santa Barbara, California, USA - Sample 2 (SPAdes) (version 2) | ecosystem: Environmental > Aquatic > Marine > Oil seeps ...
GAAATCGGCATGGGTGTCGACTCCACCAGTGACCCGTACGATTGACATCAGCTGCCCCTTTCTTGTTCGTTCGGGATGGATGGGATCGCTGTGGGAGTGGGAGCGTGGGAATAGACGCACAGGAACGAGTATGGTTGCTGCGCCGGCGGCGTCAGCGGCGCCAGCGGGCCAAGGGTGGGGGTGGCAAGTGGCTCGTGCGCTCGGTCATCGTCCTGCTTTTGGTCTCGCTGCTCAGTACTGCCCTTGTCTTCCTGGTTGGGCTAGGATCTGTTGCGGCCCTATATACCAACTATGCCAGGGATCTGCCTGACCCCAACGAAATCGTCACCCGCCAGGAAAAGTTCGAAACCACCAAGATCTATGACCGTACCGGCCAAGTCCTGCTCATGGAGGTCATTGACCCCCGGCGAGGTGACCGCACCCTGCTGCCCCTGGAGCAGATCCCCGAAGACTTTCGGAACGCCACCATTGCCCTGGAGGACAAGACCTTTTACAGCAATATCGGCATTGATCCGGTAGGCATGGCCCGCGCCTTTCTCCTGAACATCCAGGGGAGAGGGGTGCAGGGCGGCAGCTCTATCACGGTGCAATTGGTCAAGAACATCCTGATCCCCGAGGAAGAGCGCTACCAAATCTCGTACGCCCGCAAGATCAAAGAGTCCATTTTGGCCCTTGAAATCTCTCGCCTTTACTCCAAGGACCAGATCTTGGAGTGGTACATGAACACCAACTACTATGGCAACTGGGCCATCGGCGTGGAAGCTGCCGCACAGGTCTACTTTGGCAAGCATGCGCCGGAGCTGTCACTAGCCGAGACCGCAATGCTAGCGCCCATCGTCCAGTATCCTGCCATGAATCCCATCGACAACCCTGACGAAGCCAAAAGGCGGCAAGAGATCGCGCTGGATCGCTTGGTGGCAGAGGGCTATATCACCCAGACTGAGGCGGACGCTGCCTACGCGGAGAATCTTCAGGTTCACTCTTCCATGCTCAAGCGCTACGACATCGTGGCCCCCCACTTTTCCATGTACGTTCGAAAGCAGCTAGAGGACCAATTTGGCCTGGACCGCTTGTATCAGGGCGGGCTAAGGGTGTACACGACCGTCGATCTCGATGTCCAGCGCATAGCCGAGGAAGAGGCACGGAACCAGGTGGCGGCGCTCCAAGAACAGGGCAAGGACGTCTCCAATGCAGCAGTTGTCGTGGAGCGGGCTCGTACCGGTGAGATACTGGCCATGGTCGGCAGTGTCGACTACTGGAACGAAGAGATTGATGGCAACGTCAATGTCGCCCTGGCTCCGCGCCAGCCGGGCTCTTCGTTCAAACCCTTCAGCTATGTGACAGCATTCCACCAGGGGCACACCGCCGCACAACTGGTGATGGATGTCCGTACCTGCTTCGACGACTTTCCCAATCCACCCTACTGCCCGGAGGACTATGACCGCGAGTATCATGGCCCGCAGAGCTACCGTACGGCGCTGGCCCGGTCTTACAACATCCCTGCTGTCAAGGTACTGGACAAGGTCGGGGTGGGCAACGTCATCCGTTCCGCTCACGCCCTGGGTATCAATACCCTCAGCGAGGATCTAGATTACTATGGCCTGAGCTTGACCCTGGGTGGCGGTGAGGTCTGGCTGCTGGATCAGGTCTATGCCTTCAGCGTCTTTGCCAACGGCGGAACGATGATGGGCCAGCCGGCCAAGAACCCCCGTCCAGGCTTCCGCCAGTTGGACCCCGTCGCCATTCTGCGTGTAGAAGACCGCCTGGGAGAGGTTCTGTGGCAGTATGACCAGCCAGAAGCACGCAACGTCGTTCTGGCAGATGGGCGTGACCTGTCGCCTCAAGAGGTATATCTGCTCACCAATGTTCTCTCGGACAACCGGGCCCGGACGGCGGCCTTTGGTAGCAATAGCGCCTTGAAACTCAGCCGGCCGGCAGCGGCCAAAACCGGCACCACGACCGACCACAAAGACGTGTGGACCGTTGGCTATACGCCGCAGATCGTGACGGGCGTCTGGGTGGGGAACAATGACAACACGTCGATGGACGGTGTTACCAGCTTGCGCGGCGCGGCGCCCCTCTGGCACAATGTGATGGAGCGGATCTACGAAGAGGGGCACGCTGACCGGCTCCTTGGCGAGGTTGTGGAAGAGTTTCCCAGGCCGTCTGGCCTTGAGACTGTGGAAGTCTGCGCCGTCTCGGGCTTGCTGCCCACCGAGCATTGCCCCACGACCAATGCCCTCTTTATTGAGGGCACTGAACCTACCGAGTATTGCGATGTGCACCGCGTGGAACGGGTCAACCGCGAGACTGGCAAGCTGGCGACCGTTTGCACGCCACCTCACCTGGCAGAGGATCGCGTGTATGAGATCTATCCGCCCGAGGCCGCCGACTGGGTGCGGGAGCAGGGCATCCCCCAGCCCCCGACACAGAGGGATGAGATCTACGGCTGCAGCCCCCAGGGCGGCGAAGTGGTCATTCTCGATCCTGCGCTGGGTGGGCACGTCAAAGGGGTCGTCCCTGTTCGCGGCAATGCCCGTTCTGGCGAGTTCAACTTCTACCGGCTGGAGTTTGGCGAAGGGCTCAACCCATCCGCCTGGAGCCAGATCGGCGGCGACCACCACAATCAGATCGACAACAATGTGCTAGAGTTTTGGGACGTTCGGGGGTTGCAGGATGGGCTCTACAGTTTGCAACTGAGCGTCATCGAGCACAGTGGCCATATCAAGCGGGCGAGCACCTACGTGACGGTCGATAACCAGGTACCTCAGGCCATAGTCGGATACCCCTGGCCCGGCCGGGTGTACCAGTTGGAGGCCGATGAGTGGGCGAACCTCACGGCTGAAGTGAGTGACAACGTACAGATCGAAAGGGTCGAGTTCTACCTGGACGACAAGCTGCTAGACTTTAGCGTGGTTGAGCCCTACAGCGTCAAGTGGGTGCTGGCCATGTCCGATACGATCCCTATCTCTGACACGAGACCCATCACTGAAGTAAGGCCTATCACCCAGATTCAGCCCATCACCGGCCCACTCATCACCCTGCCAGAGGGTTCTTGGATAACAGAGGTGGTGACGCTCACCGTGGTTCAGGTAAATACGGAAACCAAGACCATAACGCAGACTTGGGCCAGCGGGAGAATGATCATCTCCAGCACCCATGGCTACACCGAGTCGCACGTCGTACACATCATTGCCTATGACGCCGCCGGCAATGAGATGGAAAGCGAAAAGGTGCGCTTTTACATCATCCACAAACCCAAGGAGAAAGAGAAGGAGAAAGGGGATGAGGGTGAGACGGGTGCTCTCTGGTGGTGGGAAGAGGACGTTCTAGCGGCACTCACAGGCAGAGAGCTTGCTGCCTGGCGCCCTCATCTGACTCTCGGCAGAGCCCCACCACCGTGGCAGTATGGTTGATGGAGGCATTCCGAAAGCTAACATAATCCCGGCGTGTTGGGGAGCGATATCTGCCCGGATGCCGGGTTTTCTTTTGCGCTAGTCCCTCCGGTGCCCTGAGTCAGGGTCAATGGGTGGGCTGGACGCGCAGAGTCTGTCACACCTCCATCACCACGGGCAGGATCATGGGCCGTCGCTTGGTCTGTTCGTACAGAAACCCCGCCAGGCTGCGCTTGATCTTGTTGCTGGCAGAGGCCCCTGGTTCGCGACCCTCCAGGGCATCCAGCACGCACAGCACGGCCTCCTCGATCAAGTCTCCAGACTCGCGGATGTAGACGAACCCGCGCGTAATGATGTCAGGCCCCTCGATGACCTCGCCCGTATCTGCATCTACCGCAACCACCACGACGACGAACCCATCCCTGGACAGAAGGTGACGATCGCGTAGAACAACATTGCCCACGTCACCGATGCCCAACCCATCCACCATGACGTGTCCCTCGGTCACCTGTCCATTGATCCGTCCCCAATCCGGTCCAAACTCAAGCACAGTTCCGCTTTCGGCAATAAATATATTCTCCTTGGGAATTCCCACGTCTTGGGCCATGCGGGCGTGGTGCACCAGATGGCGGTACTCGCCATGTATCGGCACAAAGAAACGAGGGCGGATGAGGTTGAGCATCAGTTTGTGCTCCTCGCGGCTGCCGTGACCTGAGACGTGAACCTGCATCCGTGCGTGATGGAATACTTGCGCGCCAGCACGGAAAAGGTTGTTGGTGGTACGATTCACCAGCTCTTCATTTCCAGGGATAGGCGTGGCCGAGACGATGACGCTATCGCCGGGGCGAACGTTCACCTGGCGATGCTCGCCCAATGCCATGCGCACCAGGGCGGAAGTCGGTTCTCCCTGGCTGCCCGTGCAGGCAATGGCTACTTTGTCTGGAGGCAGACTGTTCATTTGCTGTGGAGTTAGCAGCTCGTCGGGATCCAGGTCCAGGTAGCCCAGTTTGGCAGCCTGCTTGGCATACTTGACCATGGATCTTCCCACGAGCCCCACCCGCCGTCCATGATTGCGAGCCGTGTCCGCAACCTGCTGCACTCGGGAGATGTTGGAGGCAAAGGTAGCGACAATGATACGCCCTTGCTCTCTGGCAAAGATACGGTCGAAAGTCTCGCCCACAACCTGTTCGGAAGGAGTTTGCCCTTCGGTCTCTGAGTTTGTGGAATCTGAAAACAGCACGTGCACGCCCCGTCCACCCAATTCGGCCAGCTTGGCAAAGTCGGTTAGCTTGCCGTCCACCGGTGTTTGGTCAAACTTGAAATCGCCGGAATGGACGACCAGGCCCACCGGAGTCGTGATGCCCAATCCTACCCCATCTGGAATGGAATGGCAGACGCGAAAGAACTCGACCGTGAACGGATCCAGATCCAGCACGTCTTGAGGGCTCACCGTGTGCAGTTCGGCTCCATCCAGCAGGTGATGTTCCTTGAGCTTGACCTCGATCAGGCCCCGCGTCAGCTGGGTGGCGTACAGCGGGGCTCTGACCTGTTGCATCAGGTACGGCAAGCCGCCCACGTGGTCTTCGTGGCCGTGGGTCACGACAATGGCACGCACCCGATCCTTTCGTTCAAACACATAGTTCATGTCGGGAATAACAATGTCAATGCCTAGCATGTCGCTCTCGGGAAACATCAGCCCACAGTCGACGATCAAGAGTTGATCGTCATACTCAAAAACCATCATGTTCTTGCCAATCTGGCCGATCCCGCCCAAGGGGATGATTTGCAGACAGTCTTGTGGCAATAGAAACTCCTTTGTCGATGCCTTCAACGTATCTATCGGGTTCCGGGAAACGCCAGGCATGCCGCCCGCAGCCCGGGCCCTGCTGGGTCCTTCCGCCCTTTCCTAGAACAAGCTCAATTGCTGCGCTTGGGGGAGCTCTGGTTCTTCCTCTTCAACTCTATCGATTTTGGCCAGCAGGTCTGGGATCTTGAGAATGTCCTCCTCTACCAGACTGCGCCAGCGGGGCTGGTGGAGCGCTGCCGCAGGGTGGAACATGGGATAGTATATAACACTGCCCACGCGTTTTGGCTGTCCGTGAATGCGGGAGATCGATGCACCAGGGAAGTAGCGCTGCATCGAAAAGCGCCCCAGCGTAACCACCAGCCGGGGCCGGAGGAGGTCGATTTGCTTGTCCAGGTAGGCTTTGCACGTAGCAACCTCATCGGGCTGCGGGTCGCGGTTGCCAGGCGGCCGGCACTTGACCACGTTGGTGATATACACGTCCTCCCGCCTGATATCGATCTGCTCCAGCAGCTCTTCCAGGTATTTGCCTGCCGCTCCAACAAAGGGCTCACCCTGGCGATCCTCGTGAAAACCGGGAGCTTCGCCAATGAACATGATCTGGGCATCTTCTGGACCGCTACCTGGGACGGCCTTAGTCCGGCCTTGGCCCAGAATACATGCCTGGCACACCTGGATGTCTTTGTAAAGGTCAGTCAGTTCAGACAATCTTTCTCTCCTCGCTCCGAGTTGCCGGCCACCGGGTGCTTGATCATTGAAGCTATCTGCCACACGCTTCTGTTGTGTGGAACCAGACGGAATTCGAGACGCACGCTCAAGACTATGTGTTCTCTATCCTCTCGCCAGGCAGGGGCTACCATTCCATTTTACCCTAACTAGGGCCATTTGTCTACCCCAGTCTTGTACGGTGGGCTGATCCTGCCCTCGCGTAACCAGATGCTGCTCCAAGTCTGTCATAGAGCTGTGTGCGGCATTGGTACAGGTTCGCCTGAAACTCGGGAGTTTCAAACAAAGGCGTGGACATGAGATAGGCGTCTTCGTTGTCGTCCGCATAGTAGCGATTCTGTCTGGAGACAACCGAAAAACCATACTTACGATAGAGACCCTGTGCGGGCAGATTGGATACACGCACTTCCAAGGTGGCATTGCTGGCGCCAAGTCTGGTCCCCTCGTCCAACAGCGAGACAAGAAGCAGCTCGCCCAAGCCCCTTCCCTGCCACTTTGGGTGCACAGCAATTGTGCTGACATGGACCTCATCAACCAGCAGCCAGAATCCACCATAGCCCCGCACCGAGCTTGGTCTGACCAGCCCGAGAAAAGACAGCATTGACTGCGATCGACCTCGAAGCGGCGCTGCTTGCCTGATCACCAACATGGTACTGTATTCATTCTTTAGGAGTTCGTAACGATAAGCCTGCAGGGACCAAGGGGCAGAAAAGGCAAGCCGCTCTATGACCATAACTTGGTCCAGGTCAGCCAAGGTCATAGGCTCGACGACATAGGGTAGTTGAGCAGGCATCAGGCAGTGGCGGTACTATGGTTTGGTTTGAGGATCGTGTAAATATATCGGTGACAATGTGGCGGCGTCGTCAGCATCGCCCCTGGCCAATCGCTTCCACCCAAGTTCAGCCAGGTAGGCTGCTCGGCGCAATGAAGCGGCTGGGGAGGCGACAGTAACCACGGGCCCCAGTTTCTCGCGGATCAGCTCGATATCCTTGGCTCTGATTTCTCCGCAGATGAGGGCCGGCTCTTTGATCTGGTCACAAAGCGCTTCCATCGTGGTGAGTTGGAGTGCTCCTCGTTGGTGCCATTGCTCGCCTCGGCGGGCATACTGGCCAACGCAGAGCCGCTGCCGACCTGCCTCCAGAATGGCCCAGATAGGCAGTTGCTGGCCCATATGGGGCTGCGCCACTACGTCCAACGTCGGGATTCCGACGAGAGGCAGCTTGCGAGCCAGCGCCAATCCCTTGCTCACACCCAGTCCAATACGCAGCCCGGTGAAGGAACCCGGCCCGAGGCTGACTGCCAGGCCAGTTAGCTCAGCGGGAGAGATCCCTTGCTGGTCAAGCAAGTGGACCAGGCGAGGCATCAATTCGACCGTGTGGTTGTTGACCGAATACCAGGACTCTTCACCCAGGATCCGGCTCGAGGCGTGATCGTAGAGAGCGAGTCCGGCCATTCGTGTTGCAGTGTCGATGGCAAGCAGCATGCGTTGTTCCTTACACGCCAAAAGCGTTTTTGCGGAACTTGCAAAGCACTATGTCGTAGCGGCGGCTGGTCGCCTGCATGACGATGCCTCGTTTCCCGGCGTCCAGGTGGCGGAGTGTGATCCACATGCGCTCCTCAGGGATCGCGGCTCTGATACGGTCAGCCCACTCGATGACGCAGGCTCCATAGCCACCCAGATAATCATCCAGGCCAAATGCCCATGCTTCATTGACAGGAGCATCAAGGCGATAGACGTCGATGTGATATAGAATAGGTGCTGGCGGCGGAGACCGGTGCTCGGCGACGAGGGTAAAGGTTGGGCTGGTAATCGGTTCGACGATGCCCATGCCCATGCCCACGCCTTGAACCAGGCAGGTTTTGCCCGTGCCAAGGTCGCCTTCCAGGCAGACCACATCTCCTTCCTGCAAGAGCGCGCCCAATCGTACCCCAAACCGGCGTGTCTGCTCAGGGCTATGACTGATGAAGTCAAGTGTGTGTTCGTCTAGAATTGGCATGGCCTCTGGCCCTGGTGTTTGGTGCGAAACTCGCTCGAGCCCCCGGAAACGGGAGTGGATCCGGCCGCGCGGGCTGGCCCGGGATCTATTGTGCACCAGTGACTGGTCCCAAGGTGCTGTGGGTCTCAGCTTGCCGGTCCAGTGGGTTCAGATTTGAGCTTTCGCCTGTCCACCCCCGTGAGCCGCTTTGGTTTTCCAGAGCCCCATTATACACCGAACACGAGTAAACGACAAGCATTTGACCGCAGCTGGGTTTCTATGGTATCATGACCGCCACTTTGCAGGAATGCCTGGAAGGGCACTGGAACGAGGGTGGGTTGTGCGGTACCTGGTAATCTCTGATATTCATAGCAACTATGAAGCTCTCGAGATGGTGCTGGACGATGCCGGAAGCGTGGATGAGATCTGGTGTCTGGGAGACGTCGTGGGCTACGGCCCTGATCCCAATAGCTGTGTCGAACTCTTGACATCCTACCCGCACCGATGTATCGCGGGAAACCATGATTGGGCCACCGTAGGCAAGCTGGACCTGGATGATTTCAATCACGATGCCCGCCTGGCCAATCTTTGGAATCGAGACCACTTGACGCCGCAGAGCCGGGCTTTCCTGAATTCCCTTCCTGAGATGCTAGTGGTGGGAGAGTTCACCTTGGCCCACGGGAGCCCCCGCTACCCCATCTGGGAGTATGTTATGGATGGCGCTACAGCCCTGGACAACTTTGCCTACTTTGATTCCCCTTTCTGCCTTGTCGGCCATACGCATGTTCCGGTAGTCTTTAGCCTGGACAATGCCAACAAAAGAGTGGACAATAGCATTCCGTCTCCGGGCGCCTCGGTAGATCTGGACTCTGACCGCCTGATCATCAATCCGGGGAGTGTGGGCCAGCCCCGCAACGGTGATCCATGGGCCAGCTATATTGTACTGGATACTGAGGCAAATACTGTGGAGTATCGTCGTGTGGCCTACCCCCTTGAAGTGACGCAGCAAAAGATGATAGGTCTGGGCCTACCTTCCCGCCTGGTGACACGGCTGCAATATGGCTGGTGAGCCGGCCCGGGACCGGGAGCAAGATCGAGCGGAGGAAGCCCCGCTGGAACAGGATAGGGCCATCACTCTGGGACATCCCAGCTATATCTGGGGTTATGGACAGAAGCGCCGTCTCGATCTAGTTCGGCGCTACGTAGCTCTCGAGGATCGAGTGATCCTGGATGTGGGGTGTGGGTTGGGGATGTATGTGCGAGCCTTTCGCGCTTTCAGCCAAGACGTACATGGTGTGGATATCGACGAGGAGAAGGTCGCCGAAGCCAGTCAAGAGCTGCCAAATATCCGCGTTGCTCCCGCCGAGAACCTGCCCTATCCAGATGGGATGTTTGACGTGGTGCTCTCCCATGAGGTCATCGAGCACGTCGTCGATGACCGGCAGGCTATTGCTGAAGCAGCGCGCGTGCTCCAGAACCCTGATGTAGAGACGGGGCGGTCAGGCGGGCGCCTCGTGGTTTTCGCCCCAAACCGCCTCCACCCCTTCGAGACGCATGGGGCATATTGGGGAGGGCGCTATCATTTTGGCAACATCCCGCTGGTCAATTACCTTCCTGACCGGTGGCGAGCACGCCTTTGCCCCCATGTGAGAGCTTATACACGGCGTGACCTGCGCCAACTGTTGGCAGGCTTACCGCTGAGGATCATAGCTCACACGCAGGTTTACCCGGCATATGACAAGATAGTCGCGAGCCGTCCGAGCCTGGGTCGCACGCTGCGCCGGGTAACTCATTCTCTGGAAGACACCCCGCTGCAGGCCTTCGGCCTATCACACCTGCTGGTCGCAGAAAAAACCACATAGCATCTATCCCAATGAGAATTGCTGAACCGCCTTCGTGAATGTTGACAGCATTCCGTAATTCGTGTATAATGGTTGGGCTCCTGTGTTCCAAGAGATCAGACAGGCTGGTCGTAGGCTGCCTGGCCGTCCAGGCCCCGATGTGGTGGCGAGTGGAGCCTCGCACCGCGAACGGAGGTGGCGGCTCTAGAAGCACCCTGAGGATGTTGAATCCGGTCTTGGGTAGACGCGAGTTCCGGCGCTTCTTTGACTGGTATGCAGATCTGAAGAGGGTGGCAGGTACAGCCATTGCTGTGGTGCTTTCCACGGCAGGCTGGTATGGCAGCAGGTGGTAGAAGGGACTCGGCTTCTCTCCTGAAAGGAGCTTTGCAAGCAGCCGAGTTTTCTCTTGTTTGACAGGCGCTCACTTTCTTTATGTGAGGAGATATTGGAATTCATGGATCAGATCCAGGAAATGACAGGTGTGGCAAACCCAGATGATGGTTCAAACGATGAGCGGGCAGGGGAGGATCAGGAGATCCTAGACCCGGAGCAGGGCGCAGCTGCTGAGATGGGCGAGTTGGCCGTCGAAGATTGGGACTACCAGCTCCCCAAAAGAGGCCAGGTTCGAGTGGGCGTGATCCTGACCATCGAAGCTCAGGAGATCATCATCGACGTCGGAGATAAGCGTGATGGGATAGTCCCTTTCGCCGACATGCAGCGCATGGGCCCGGAAGCTCTCGCGGAACTAAGCGTGGGCGACGAAGTGCCGGTCTACATCTTGCGGCCCGAGGATCGGGACGGCAATCTTCTGATCTCTCTCTTTATGGCGCGCCAGGAAAAGGCGTGGCTGCGTGCGCAGGCACTGGCCGAGAGCGGGGAGGTCTGGGAAGGTGTGGTAGATGGTTACAATAAGGGGGGGCTGGTTGTTCCCCTGGATGATATCCGGGGATTTGTTCCAGCTTCGCAGGTACCGGGGTTTCCCCGTGGACTTGACCAGGAGGAGCGGATCCAGCGCCTGGCGGAAATGATCGGTGAGAGCTTGATGGTGAAGGTGATCGAGGTTGATCGGCGGAAGCGCAGGCTCATCCTCTCGGCCAGCGCAGCCCAACGACAATGGCGCCAGAAGCATCGCGAGCGATTGCTCGATCAGTTGCGCGAAGGAGAGGTGCGTTCGGGTCGCGTCAGCAGCCTCTGTTCTTTCGGAGCCTTTGTTGATCTGGGCGGAACTGATGGGCTTATCCATCTATCGGAACTGAGTTGGCGGCGGGTCCGGCATCCCAGGGAAGTAGTGAGTGTAGGTGATGAGGTCGAAGTTTATGTATTGCGCCTTGATAGAGACCGCAAGCGCATCGGTTTGAGCTTGAAGCGTTTGCAGCCCGAGCCCTGGGCCCTGATTGAGGACAAGTATGAACTGGGCCAGCTCATCGAGGGCTCAGTCACCAACGTTGTGGACTTTGGCGCCTTTGCCGAGATTGACGAAGGTATTGAGGGACTGATCCACGTCTCAGAGTTGACGGATGGGCCGATCTCCCATCCGCGTGAGGTTGTGAAGAAGGGGGATCTGCTACTACTTAGGATCATCCGCATTGATGCTCGTCGTAAGCGATTGGGCCTCAGCCTGAAGCGTGTGCTGGAAGCCGAGTGGGCTGAGTGGGCTGCCAGCCTCGCCGTACCCGATGCGGAGGAGGTGCCCGAGCCCGCAGTAGAGCAGGATGCAGAATCAGAGGAACCGCTGGCCGCAGATGACGCTGGTGATCCTCCAGATCTGGGTTCTGAAGAGCTGGCGGCAGAGGTCGCGGAATCAACTCCGGAAGAAGTAGAGGAAATCGTTGAACCCGTGGAACTGGGTTCGGAAGACCCGGTGGATGAGGTCACGGAACCAACTCCGGAAGAAGTAGAGAAAGTCGTTGAGGCCGTGGAACTGGGTTCGGAAGACCCAGTGGCAGAGATCGTGGAATCAGCCCCGGTGGAAGTAGAGGAAGTCGTCGAGGCCGTGGAACCGGGTTCGG
>Ga0209013_10004823_pt1 | contig 11748 bp, 10 predicted proteins | sample Cruoilmetagenom2_FD_187291 | JGI IMG/M metagenome (GOLD analysis project Ga0209013, IMG submission 187291) | Oil polluted marine microbial communities from Coal Oil Point, Santa Barbara, California, USA - Sample 2 (SPAdes) (version 2) | ecosystem: Environmental > Aquatic > Marine > Oil seeps ...
TGAGGCGGGCACCAGTAACCGGCCGCACGGATTCGAAAATCGACTGGGCCCTGTATTCTGGCACTGGAGGTTTCGTGAACTTCGCCCAGGTGCTCAAAATGGTAACGGCTTTCTTGGAGGATGAGGGATTCGACCACGCCCTCATCGGTGGCCTCGCCATGGCTGCATACGGGATGCCACGAACAACCATCGATCTCGACCTCGTCGTTGCCGGCGAGGCTCAGGATGACCTCATAAAATTCCTCGAGTCACAGGGCTACGAGACCCTTCATCGCTCAACCGGATACTCCAACCACTTGCACGAAGATCCTGAACTCGGACGCGTGGATATCGTGTACGTCCGCGATAAGACTAGCCGAGAGCTGTTCGCCGATGTGCGGCGCGCGCCAGGCCCCGACGAAGTGGAAGTCCCTGTCCTCCGGCCCGCACACCTCGTCGCAATGAAGGTCTTTGCGATGAAGAACGACCCCTCGCGGACCTTTCGAGAGTTGGCGGACATCCGATTCCTCATGACGATTTCCGGATTGAAAAGAGACGAGGTTCGCGGGTATTTTGAGAAGCACGGACTGGAGCACCGATATGCCGAGCTCGAAAAAACCCTCTGACAATCTCGACTTCGATCGGGATATTCCCACGACGGACGCTGACATTAAGGCGCTCCGTGACAGCCGACCGACACGCGAACCCTGGGATCTCAGGGATATCAACTCGTTAGCGGCGCCGGACTTGTGGCCAAGCCGCCGAGATCAGAGATCCACCTTCCCCGACCAACCTCCGTTTGAACTTTGACCGTCCATTTGGTACGCCCTGCGAGGAGGGCGAATCAGGAAATCTGTCATCCTGAGCGGACGCGTCACGCAAAGGCGTGAACAAAAAACTGTCATCCTGAGCGGAGCGCCCCGGGCGCGGAGTCGAAGGATCCCCTGAAACAGGAGGAAGGCCGATATATCAGCACTCTCCTACTTCGGGGGATCCTTCGACTCCCTCCGGGCCTTCCGGCTTCGCCTTTGGCTTCGCCGTGACAGGCCGCTCGCTCAGGATGACAGATGTTCGGTCGCGCCCAAGCGTGGGCACCGCGCTCCAAACCACCTGCTCAACCCCTCGCGCCGATAATTCAAAATTGAGAATTGAGAATTCAAAATTCCGGCGGCTTCCTCGCGCCGATAATTCAAAATTGAGAATTGAGAATTGAGAATTTCGGGCTTCCCAGAGCCCTTGCGATGGAAAACTCAAAACTCAAAACTCAAAACTAAAAACTATCTCTGCCTCGTCCTGGGACGCCCTGTGCCAGGTTCAGACAGCTTCAGCCTTATTGCGGGCTGGAAAGGTGATGCTGAGTTGGCATCGCAATTGCAGTAACCCCCCGCGGAGGCGGAAATGGACGAAAGACGACGAAGCCCACGTTTCAAGGTCATCTCAGACGTCAACGGAAGAATGAAATCGACGATGAAGGTGCGCATCGTCGACCTGTCGCTGCATGGGATGCTGGTGGAGTCGCCTTCCGGGCTGCCTCCCAACGGGACCTTCGAGATCACTGTGCTCGCGCCGAGCGGCGAGAAGAAGCTCAGAACCGAGGTGCGGTGGTGCCGCGCGCAGATGGTGCAGGGTGACGGTGGAACCAAGATCCTTTACCACGCCGGGCTCGAGTTTCCCGATGCGGGCGAGGATGGGCTGGATATCACCGAACTGATCTCGGAGACCTGCACCGTCGATGGGCCGATGAAGCATGGGGGGGCCGAGGTCGAAGACGAGGCCCCCGAAAGCGGGACCGAGGGAACAGATAGCAAGGGATTCAAGTTCGCGATGTGATGCCGGGTCCGCCAGATTCCGCCCTCCGGGTGGACTCGGCGTCGGAAGCCGCGAGGCCGTTGTTGGCCTCGCGGTCTTTTTTGTGCCTGATCGTGAGGTGTGACCTGAGATGAGTGGTTCTGCCGGATGAGCTGCGCCAAGATCTTGATGCGCTGGTGCTTGCGAAAAACGGACGCATACCCGCCGGGGTGTGGAGTATTTTCGCAAGCACCAGAGCGCAAGAGACTGGTGCAGATCGAGGGTGAGGATCGCTCATCTTAGGTGTAAGATTGGCTCCATCATGAGGGCTTTCGAGGTGAATGACGGGACGCCGGAGGATTTCGTCGAGCGGGTCGCGATGGCGCTCGTAGAACGTGGATTGGACGACTATGTCTCGCTGAGTCTCGAGGGCCCGGAGCTGGCGGCCCGATTCCGCTGGATGGGCACCACCGAGCTGCGCTATCGGCTGGCCGCAAATGAGGGCGGCTTTCGCGCCGACCTCATCGGCGAGAGGGTCTCGCCCCTCCACGCCCCCTTCCGCGGACGATTCGAAGAGCGCTTCGACCAGGTGCTGAAGCAAGTCGGCGCAAGGAGCCTGTAAGGGGGGTCGACGGGTTAAACACCGTCATCTCCCAGGTCCCGCCACTCCGAATTCACGGACTCGATCAATGCTACCTTCTTCGCCCGCGTCCAACCCTTGATTTGCTTCTCGCGGGCTATCGCGGCGCGAATGTCGCTGGACATGTCGAAGTACACCATCCGGTCAATGTTGTACCGCTTCGTGAAGCTCGAGGGGTGAACCCCCGCCCGATGCTCAGCGATCCGCTTGCCGAGATTCGACGTGACTCCAACGTACATCACCGTGCGGTGACGATTCGCCATGATGTAGACGGCACATTCCACTGCAGGAGAATACCTGCTCGGCCGAGGTGTTGCCCTCCGCAGCCCCCTTTGTCATCCTGAGCGAAGGACCGGTCTAAGGCGAAAACCGGAAACCCTGTCCTGAGCGAAGGACCGGTCTAAGGCGAAAACCGGAAACCCTGTCCTGAGCGAAGCGACCATCAATGGCGCTCCCCAAAAACCTGTCATCCTGAGCGAAGCGCCCCGGGCGCGGAGTCGAAGGATCCCCCGAAGTAAGGGATAGGCTGATACATCGGCACTCTCCGTAGATTCAGGGGATCCTTCGACTCGCTCCGGCCCTTCCGGCTTCCGGCTTCGCGCTGCGCGCTACGCCGTGACAAGTCGCCTTCGGCTACGCCGTGACAAATCGGGCTTCCGCTCGCTCAGGATGACAGATTTCTTGTTCGCGCCTCTGCGCGAAGCTCGCTCAGGATGACAGGTTTTCCGGTTCGCCTTTGCAGGGCACGACGCTTGCTCAGGATAGACAGTTTTCTTGGTTCACGCCTCTTCCGGCTTCGCCGTGACAAGCCAGGGCGCTCCGCTCAGGATGACAGCCTTGCGATTGCGCCCAAGCGCGGGCAGGAAGATCAATGTACCTCGGCGCCTCCGCGCGCCGACAACTCAAAACTCAAAACTAAAAACTCAAAACTAAAAACTAAGGTCCGTCCTATTCAACCTCAGCCAACACGCCGATCAACTGCTCGACCCGTGCTGCGGAGTCATCCCCCGCTGGGTAGCGATAGGTGATCTTCAGCAGGCGGTTCTCCGAAGGGTGGATGGTCAGGAGGACGGTCTCCTCCTGATCGGTCTCTCCTTCGAGGTAACGGCCGCGGGAGTAGAAGGCTGTTCCAAGCGGGCCCTGAAGCTCCTGGGCGCCCTGGTACTGGCCGTCGGGGAGGCCCTCGATACGGGTCTGGTGCTCCTTCACGGCCGCCACCAGGTTGACGCCCCGCTGCTCCGGCCCCACCGCAAACCAGATGGTGCCGCTAACGGTCTCGTCGGCCGGACGGAGCTCCAGGCTGGAACCCTGGTTGTGCGCCAGAACCAGACCGGCGGGCATGTCGGCGAGGCGGATGGCCAGGTCGATGTTCGAGATTCCCGGATCGGGCGGTGGCGGCGGCGCGCAGGCCGTCGCGAGGACTGCCGCGGTCACAAGCGCAACTCCGGCGAAGCGTCCGGCCCTCATACCTCGACATCCTTGATGATCGGGACGGCAATTGCCTCCCGCAGGTCGACCTCGTGGTCGGTGGCGCAGTGCATGCACCGGATCCTCACCTTTTTGTCGTCGGTTCGGTACTCGAGCTCGCGTTCGCCGCAGCCGGCGCAGATGAAGTTGCGGGAAAACGACCAGTCCATGATGACGTCCTTGAAAAACGACGATTCCTTGTCGAGCTGCCAGGTCATCGACTTGACGACCTCTCCGGTCATGAGAGGGAGGGGAGTGTGGAAGGTGAGGAGGAGCCGGACCCTGCCCTTCTTCGGGACCATACCGCCGCCGAGGTCCACATCGCCGATCATCTCGAAAGGAATGGAGTGGAAGACCTCCTCCCTCTCGGCGATCATCCGCCGGGAGGTCATGAGAATCGGCCCTTCGTCGGAGACGAGGCGAAGGAAGGGGACCTCGTCGCGCACCAGGATGCGGTCGAATCCCAGCGCGCCCTCCGCGGGGAAGGGGTATCTCTCGAGGTACTGCTTGGCTCGTTGGACCCACTCCTCGCGCACCTGTAGGGCTTTGGTCAGCGCCTCCTCGAGGGCGCTTTCCCGTTGCATATGGAGCACCTGCTCGCGTTCGTGCTTTGCAAACACGAGACCGCAGCGCTCGCACTCGACCGCGCCGGGCGCCTGCTCGAAGTCACAGGATGGGCAGATGAGCGACGTGGGCGCCGGCTCCTCCGCCGCGGCCTCCAGCGCCTCTTCCGGGGAGAGGTGCCGGGGCCGGACCTCGATGAAGATTCCCGACTCGCCGAGAGCGTCGGCCATGGTCTGTGCCTTTTCGCGACTCAGACCCTTGAATACCGGCTCGTCGGCGCGCGGAAATGCCCCCTCGAAATCCGCGCTTGGCCGCCCGGTGAGATGCTCCATCGCCTCCACGAACCGCGAGCGGCCGGCCGGTGAGGGGTCGAGAAGGCCGAGCAGGTAGATCTCGTATGAATAGGACTCCGTCATGAGTCACCTCGCTTGCTTTCCAGTTTAGCCCGGAAGGAGAAATTTCGAATTTCGAATTTCGAATTTTCAGGCGCGGGTGGGCGGCCAGGTGACGTGAGGCGAGGTGCCCGCGTTTGGGTGGTTGTTACGGAGCGCCATTCAAAGCCGCGAGCCGAAGACTGTCATCCTGAGCGAAGGACCGTTCAAAGGCGCAGATGAAAACCTGTCATCCTGAGCGGAGGCGTTTCCCAGCAGCGCGAAACGGAAAGCCTGTCATCCTGAGCGAGCGGAGGCCCGAAGGGCCGTAGGGAGTCGAAGGATCCCCTGAATCTACGGAGAGTGCTGAGATCGCAGCCTATCTCCTGCTTCAGGGGATCTTTCGACTCGCTCGCTGCGCTCGCTCGCTCAAGATGACAGGTTGCGCTGTCACTTCAGGGGATCCTTCGACTCCGCGCCCAGGGCGCTCCGCTCAGGATGACAAAGAAATACGCCCCCAAACGCGGGCACCACGCTCCAAGCCACCCGACCTCTTCCTCGCGCCGTCAATTCCTAATTCCTAATTCCTAACTCCTAATTCCTCCCTGGGCGTTACAATGGACTCCCATGAGGCGATCTCTCTGCCTCGTGGTCTTCATGCTCTGCTCCGCCGTGGCGGTTGCGGGGGCTCCCACAGATGTCCAACTCGAGGTCGTGCGTGATCGGATCCACGAGCTCGAGGTCCGCCTCGGGCGGCTCGCGGAGGAGACCGAAGATGCCGAGAGGGAGCGCCGGCAACTCGACGCGCAGCTCGAGCTGGCCGACGCCCGAGTGCGCGAGGTGGAGCTGCTCCTCGAGCGGGGCGGCGAGGAGACGGAACGCCTGCGGGCGGAGGCTGCGGAGCTCGCGGCCGAGCTCGAAGGACGCCGTAAGCTCCTCGAGAGGAACCTTGAAATCATGGCCCTCCTCGGACGGCCGGGCCCTCTGCAGCTTCTCTTCGACGCCTTCGGCGGTGGGGAGCTCGAGGGGGCGGTGGGCACGGTGGCGGTGCTCACCGCAGGTCAGGTACGGCTGGTCGAGGAGTACCGCGAGCTGCGGAGGCGCCACGGCGAACGGCTGGCTGCGCTGAGCCGGACGCTCGAGGAGGGGCAGGAGGAAGCGCGGCGTCTGGAGGTTCGGCAGAACGAGCTGGAGGAGGTTCGCCGCGTTGTGGCCTCCCGCCTTCGCCGGCTGGAGCGTAGCAGTAAGAACACGGGCGCCAGCCTCGAAGATCTGCGTGAGAGGGAGGCCGCGCTCGAGCGCCTGGTTGGCCTGCTGTCCACCAAGGACCGAATCACCGGGAACAAGGACATCCGCGGCTTCCGCGGAGCGCTGCCGTGGCCGGTCGAGGGCCGGGTGGTGCAGGGTTTCGGCCGGCACTACCTGCCCAAGTACGCCACCTACACGGTTTGCAACGGTCTCCGCTTCGACGTTCCCAGCACCGCGCCGGTCAGTGCCGTCTTTCCGGGCGTGGTGGCTTATGCCCGTCATTTCAAGGGTTACGGCAACATGGTGGTACTCGACCACGGGCACGGTATCTACTCCCTCGTGGCCGGTCTTGCTACAATCCACGTGCGCCTCGACCAGCGCGTGACCATGGGGATGCCCCTGGGGCTGGCCTCGCCGCCCTCGGAGGAAGGCAACATCTACCTTGAGTTCCGCGTGGGCGAAAAGCCCGAGGATCCGAAGCGCTGGTTGCAGTTGAAGGGAGACCCATCCTGAACATGATGCGAGCCCGAACGATTTTCCTCTCGATTTCGTTGGTGGTCGTGCTGCTCTTCGCCGGCCTATTGATGGCGAGCCGCAGCACCCGGGACGGACTGTTCCGGGCGCTCGGCAACCTCGCCGAGGTCGTGCACCTGGTAGAGACCCAGTATGTCGACGAGCTCAACCAGGAGGCGCTATCCCTCTCCCTGGACGCCGGTCTGGTGGAGTCCCAGGACCACTGGGCCGCGGTGCTGCCGCCTGAGAGTGTCGATGACTACCTCGAGCTCGTCAAATCTCCGCCGCCCTTCGGCCTCGGCGTCGCCTCGCGCATCGGCTCCGCCGCGGTTCGCTTCGTGCTCTCGGGATCGCCGGCCGAGGAGGCCGGTCTCAAACCCTGGGAGGTGATCGAGCTGGTGGAGGGTGTGAACAGCCGCGGGCGCCCGTTGTGGCAGATCCGTCTGGAGCTCATGAAGCAGGAGCGCAAGTCCGAACCGATCAGGCTGACGGTCTTCGATCGCGAGGTCGAAGAACGCCGGGAGATCTTGCTCGAGCCCAGCGCCTGGGTGCCGCGGGCGGCGACCGCGGAGCTGCGCAAAGAGGCGACCGTGATCCACATCGAGGCGGTTCCCGAGGGAGCGGCCGAATCGGTCGCCGAGCTCGTGCCCCGAGATGGGGGACTCATCCTGGATCTCCGTGATCTCGGGTGGGGCCTCGAGGAGGAGACGATCGCGCTGGCCGACGCCTTCGTCGGCGATGGAATCCTGGGGGCCTGGAAGGGTCGTCGAGCCGGCTCGCGGACCTTCGCGGCGACGTCCGAGATCCTCACCGAGGCGCCTCCCATGGTTCTCGTGGGCCCCGGTACCGAAGGTATGGGCGAGGTCCTCGCCGCGGCCTTGCAACGGGCGGGGGCGGTCCTCGTCGGTCACCGTACCCTGGGCCACGCCACCCACATGAGCCTTGTTCGCGACCGCGAGGTCGCCCTGTGGCTGCCGGTGGGCCTGTGGTTGCGGCCGGACGACGAGCCCATCAACGGCAACGGGATCGAGCCTGACGAGGTTGTCGAGGTCGTGGACGCCGAGGCGCCGGGCGATCCCGTCCTGGAGCGCGCTCTCGAGATTCTCCGCGGGGAGCTCGAGAAGGCCGCGTGACCGGTGGGTGATGCCGGCTAACCCACACTTCTCACCACGTCGCTTCGCGAGGGCCGCGAGATGTCGTGAGATGTGGTGTTTTCGACCTGAGGGCCGCGGAGGCGTACTTGACAGTACGTCGAGCAGCCCGAAGCGAGAAAACGCCGCAGATTGCGACATATCGCGGGCCGTAGTAGCGAGGTGGTGAGAAGTGCGGGTTAAAAAGCGGAAGACGCGGGGGAAGACCGGATTCCTGCCGCCGGCATGGAAGAAGGTGCCGTGGATCGCGGTTGCGGTCCTGATTCTGGCGGCCATGCTCTGGTACCTGCTCCGCGGCCATCCCTCCGGCGTGGACATGCCCATCGAGGCCCGCCTGGTGGAGTTGGCGGCCGCGCGGGGGGTGGTATCCGATGCCATCGCGCCGGATGATCCCATCCGCAAGATCGACGGGGTCTTCGTGCGCACCTGGGAGATATCGTTTCCCGATCGCGAGGCCCGCGACGGCTTCGTCGGTGACCTGGAGATGGAGGGCGTGGCCCGGGAGGCGGAGGTCTCCCTTCCGGAGGACCTCTCGCCGCAAGAGATCCGTATGCGCATAGATCTCGGCGCCGAGGCCTTCGATTTGCGCCTGGCGATGATTCCACCGCGTCCGACCGAGCCGCCTCCGACTCCCGTTCCGACGCGCATCCCGACCGCCACTCCTCGCCCGCAGCCGCCGCCGGATGCGCGAGGACGGCTGGCGATCCTGCTCGACGACGCGGGTCAGAACTTCGACCTGGTGCCGGCCGCCGCGGCGCTCCCCAAGGCCGTCGGGGTGGCGATTCTGCCCTTCCTCCCTTACTCAGCGGAGACGGCCACCGAGATGTACGATGCGGGGCACGAGATCTGGCTGCACCTGCCAATGGAGCCCGAGGGGTATCCAGGCAACAACCCGGGGCCCGGCGCGGTCTTGATGGAGATGACGGCGGATGAGCTGCAGATGACGGTGCACTCGGCGATCAACAACATCCCGCACGTGGTCGGGGTCAACAACCACATGGGGTCGAAGGCCACCGCCGACCTGAAGACCATGACCTGGATCATGCAGGAGCTCACGGTGCGGGACGTGGCATTCATCGATTCGCGGACGACAACCCGAACCGTCGCCGAGGATGCCGCCCGCGCCCAGGGGGTGCCCACCAACCGGCGCCATGTCTTCCTCGACAACGAGCGGGACCGGGCCGCAATCCTCCGCCAGCTCGCGGAGGCGGTTTACCGCTGCCGGATGGAGGGCGAAATCATCGCCATCGGCCACCTGGCCCCGGAGACTGTGCAGCTCCTCGCGGAGGAGCTCCCCGGGCTGAAGAAAAAGGGTGTGGATCTGGTGCCGCCCTCCGCATTAGTTCGCTGAACAATTCTCAATTCTTAATTCTCAATTCTCAATTCCGGGCGGCCTGAGGGATTGAGGATGGGGTGGTCAGTTTTTAGTTTTGAGTTTTGAGTTTTGAGTTATCGGCGCGGGGGAGCGGCCGGGTTGTATGGGGCGTGGTGCCCGCGCTGGAGTGCGACGGCAAGAGATCGCGTGCCCTCTCCGGAGGCCAACCCGGTGCGACGATGCTGCCGCCCCTTCCTTGAGGCGGAACTGGCGAGGCGGAATTGTTGCGTGGTGGATGCCGAGCTGGAGCTCGGCGATCCCAGGGGTTCCGAGTTGGAGTTTGGCATTCCCGGGGGTTCGTTTTCGCTATTGTCTTCGGCAATCGTTGGCCAACCGATACTTCAACAGGGCGCCAGATCTCTGTTTGTTCTGGGACCGCCGATTCTGGAGCCCCTGATCCTGGGACCGCCGAGCTCCAGCTCGGCATCGAGAAGCTCCGGAATCGAGCTACCGACAGGCGACGCGACCTTTTCTCATCGCGCTCCCCGAGGTTGCCCCCTCCGACGATTTTTGGGTTTCAACGCTTTCCTTGGTCCAACGCGACACTTCCCAAAATCGTCGGAGACGGCACGCCCGAACGAACGCGCCCAAACGCGGGCACAACGCCTCGAATCACCCGACCGCCTCCCCGCGTCGGCAAATTCGAAATTCGAAATTCGAAATTCCGTTCTCCGCCTCCCGTCCGGTCAACGCGCCCAAACGCGGGCACCACGCCCCAAACCACCTCACCGCCTCCCCGCGCCGATAATTCCGAATTCCGAATTCCCGGCTTCGTGCTTCCGGCTTCGCCTTCGGCTACGCCGTGACAAGTCGCACTACGCCGTGGCAAGCCGAATTCCGAATTGCGTGCCCTGCCCCGTGTACAATCTTCCTCTCCGGAGGCACGAATGGAGAACAGCCCGCTCCGCTTCTACAACACCATGACCCGGCGGCTCGAGACCTTCGAGCCTCTGGAAGGCGACCACGCCAGGGTCTACACCTGCGGGCCGACGGTTTACGACTTCTCCCACATCGGCAACCTCCGCACCTTTCTCTTCGAGGATGTGCTGCGCCGCACCCTCCAGCTCTTCGGTTACCGCGTCACCCAGGTCATGAACGTAACGGACATTGACGATAAGACCATCAAGGGGGCCAAGGCCGCCGGGCTATCTCTGCGCGAGTTCACCGACCCCTTCGTCGAGGCCTTCTTCGAGGACATGAGCACCCTGCGGGCCCAACCCGCCGAGCACTATCCCCGCGCCACCGACTACATTCCGCAAATGACGGAGCTGGTCGAGCGCCTGGAAGCCTCCGGTCACGCTTACCGCGGCGACGGCTCGATTTACTACAGCATCTCCACCTTCCCCGGCTACGGCAAGCTCTCGGGGGTCAAGCCCGAGGCTAACCTGGTGGGCGCGCGCGTTGACAGCGAAGAGTACGAGAAGGAGAACGCTCGCGACTTCGTGCTGTGGAAGGGGGCGCGCGAGGGCGAGCCCGCCTGGGAGACGGCCATTGGGCCGGGACGGCCCGGCTGGCACCTGGAGTGCTCCGCCATGTCGATGGCCCTTCTCGGGGAGAGCTTCGACATCCACACCGGCGGCACCGACAATATCTTCCCCCACCACGAGAACGAGATCGCCCAGTCCGAGGGCGCTACCGACAAGCCTTTCGCACGCTTCTGGCTGCACTCCGAGCACCTGATTGTGGAGGGCGAGAAGATGGCCAAGTCGAAGGGCAACTTCTTCACGCTCCGTGAGCTCGTCGCCCGGGGCCACGACCCGCTGGCCATCCGCTACCTCCTCATCTCGGTGCCCTATCGCCAGAAGCTCAACTTCACCTTCGACGGCCTGCACGCGGCCGAGCAGGCCATCGAGCGGATCGTCAATACCCTGCGCCGTTTGGACCACAGCCCTGCGCCCGAAGACGACGGCGAGCTCGGCCTCGAGATCGTGGAGAATTTTTCGAGGGAGTTTCGCGACTCTCTTGGCGATGACCTCAACACCGCACGCGCCCTCGGCGCCCTGCACACCCTGCTTCGGCAGGTGAACACGGCACTCGACGGCGGCGGAATCTCAGCCCCGGTCCGCGAGGCGCTGGACCGAGCCTTCGCCGAGGCCGACGGGGTGCTCGACATCTTCCCCGGCTCTCCGGCGTCGGCCGCCGATGATGACGAGGTGGAGATCGATCGCCTGGTTGCAGAGCGCACGGCTGCGAGGGCGGCCCGCGACTTCGCTCGCGCCGACGAGATCCGCGACCGCCTGTCCGAGCTCCGAGTCGTGGTAGAGGACACGCCGCACGGGGCGGTGTGGCACCGGAAGAATTAGGGAAATTCTCAATTCTCAATTCTCAATTTTGAATTATCGGCGCGGGGGCGCGGTTGGGGTTGTTGAAGCGCGTTTCCCCGCGCTTGGGCGCGACCGGAGAGCTGTCATCCTGAGCGGAGGGGTCATGCTGAGGCGGAGACTAGAAACCTGTCATCCTGAGCGAGCGGAGGCCCGACTTGTCACGGCGAAGCCGAAGGCGACCTGTCACGGCGTAGCGCGACTTGTCACGGCGTAGCCGAAGGCGAAGCCGGAAGCGAGTCGAAGGATCCCCTGAATCTACGGAGAGTGCCGATATATCAGCCTATCTCCTACTTCAGGGGATCCTTCGACTCCGCGCCCGGGGCGCTCC
>Ga0209013_10004824_pt1 | contig 11742 bp, 10 predicted proteins | sample Cruoilmetagenom2_FD_187291 | JGI IMG/M metagenome (GOLD analysis project Ga0209013, IMG submission 187291) | Oil polluted marine microbial communities from Coal Oil Point, Santa Barbara, California, USA - Sample 2 (SPAdes) (version 2) | ecosystem: Environmental > Aquatic > Marine > Oil seeps ...
CCACAAACCTTAGAATCTCCAATATAAATATCATTTGGCCATTTGATTTTAACGTCATTCTTATTCACTAGTGTCTTTAACAAGTCAGTAATTGCAAGAGAAACAAATTGTGTAATGAGAAACTGTTGTGCTGGCTCAATAAAGTTAGGATGAATTACCAAACTTAAAGTTAAATTCCTTCCTTTCTCGCTTTCCCAATGATTTTGATTATGACCTCTCCCGGCGTATTGTTCGTCGGCAATATAAACTGATCCCTCTTCTACTTTTGCTTTTTTGCATAGCTCAAACACATAGTTATTAGTTGAGTCAACCTTATCAATATGGTGAATTATAAATCTCATAAAACAAGATAAAAATACAATATGTTTTGCAACTATTATCTATTTCATTTTTCGCTACTTTTGCCCTATCTATAAGGTTTAATTTTAGCATATTTTAATGGGGAAAAAACGTCTCGAAAAGGATGATGCTCTGAACATTTTGCAAGCGGTTATCACTGCAATGCAAGATAAAAAAGCGAAAAACATAATAAGTCTGGATTTATCTAAGATTGGTAATTCCGTCACAAATTACTTTGTCATTTGCCACGCGCCATCAAAAGTCCAGGTTGAAGCAATTTATGAAAATGTACTGGAATTTGTAAGAAACGAGTGTGAAACAAAACCCTTCAACAAAGAAGGACTAGAAAATGCGGAATGGATTTTGATAGACTATTTTGATGTCGTGATTCATATATTTCTGGAAGATATCAGATCTTTCTATCATCTTGAAGATCTGTGGGCTGACGCAATTTTAAATGAACATGAAAGCGACGATTAGTTAATTTATTTAGATTAAGACAGAATGACAGAACAGAAAAAAGATAATACTCCAAATAAAAAAGAAAGTAAAAACCCCTTTAGCATGTTTACCGGGAAGGGTCCTAAAAAATCCAAATTCAATTTTTACTGGATTTATGGAATACTTGCTGTTGTTTTTATTGGCATCCAGTTCTTAAATTTGGGTGGGAGTGCTGAAAAAACAGACTGGGTCAGTCTAAAAGTGATGCTGAAAGATGGTGATATTGAGAAGATCATCCTTGTAAATAAAGAGTCAGCAGAAATCTACATTTTGCCTGACAGATTAAACATGGAGAAGTATAAGGATGTAAATAAGGGTGGTAGCTTAGGTCAGCAAAATGCTCATTATTATTACAATGTTTCTGATCCTGCTGCTTTTGAAAAAAAGGTGGAAATTGCACAAGAAGGGATGATGGATCAGGTATACGTTGAATCCGAAACAAGGCATAATTGGGGTGGCGAGATATTAAGCTGGATATTTCCAATAGCATTATTGATAGGTGTTTGGTTTTTCTTCATGCGAATGATGAGCCGAGGTGGTGGCGGAGGTGCCGGAGGTCAGATTTTTAACATAGGAAAGTCGAAAGCCCAGGTTTACGACAAAAATACCAGTGTTAATATCACATTTAAAGATGTGGCAGGCCTGGAAGAAGCCAAGGTAGAAATAAAGGAAATTGTGGATTTCTTAAAAACTCCTGAAAAATATACAAAGTTGGGGGGCAAAATACCCAGAGGCGTACTTTTGGTTGGCCCTCCGGGAACTGGAAAAACATTGTTAGCTAAATCAGTAGCAGGTGAAGCACATGTACCTTTTTATTCCATTTCAGGATCCGATTTCGTTGAAATGTTTGTTGGGGTTGGAGCTTCCAGGGTTCGCGATTTATTCAAACAGGCTAAAGAAAAATCCCCAAGTATTATTTTCATTGATGAGATTGACGCAATAGGGCGCGCCAGGGGCAAAAGCCCGATAACAGGAGGAAACGACGAAAGGGAAAATACGCTGAACCAACTTCTTACGGAAATGGATGGATTTGTACCTAATTCTGGCGTAATTATTCTGGCAGCCACAAACAGGGCTGATATTCTTGATAAAGCTTTGTTGAGAGCAGGCAGATTTGACAGACAAATACATGTTGAATTACCTGACTTGGAAGAGCGAAAAGGAATATTCAAGGTTCATATGCAACCTCTGAAATTAGATAAAACAGTGAATGTTGAGTTCCTTGCTAAACAAACGCCCGGTTTCTCAGGAGCAGACATTGCTAATGTGTGTAACGAATCAGCATTAATTGCTGCACGTGCCAACCATAAGAAAATCACCAAGCAGGATTTCATGGATGCAATTGACAGGATTATTGGCGGTTTAGAAAAAAAGAATAAAATCATTTCTCCAAATGAGAAAAAAGTTGTTGCGTATCATGAAGCAGGCCATGCTTCTATTAGTTGGTTACTGGAACATGCACACCCTCTTGTTAAGGTTACTATTGTACCAAGAGGTAAATCATTAGGAGCTGCCTGGTATCTGCCTGAAGAAAGGCAGATTACAACATACGAACAGATGCTGGATGAGATGACAGCAGCATTAGGTGGCAGAGCTGCCGAACAAGTTATTTTTGGAAAAGTTTCAACAGGAGCCTTGAATGACCTGGAAAAAGTTACTAAACAGGCTTTTGCTATGGTTGCTTATTTCGGTTTTAGTAAAAAGTTAGGAAATATCAGCTTTTATGATTCAACAGGCCAGCAAGACTATGCTTTTAATAAACCTTTTAGTGAAAAAACCAACGAGATTATTGATACAGAAGTAAAATCAATGGTTGAACAATCGTATGAAAGAGCTATCAAGATTTTAACTGAAAATAAAGAAGGACTTGAAAAACTGGCTAATATATTACTTGAAAAAGAGGTAATATTCGGTGAAGATCTTGAGCATATTTTTGGCAAAAGACCCTGGGGAGATGCAACAGCTTTGACCAAAGATTTGGCAACAGAAAAGAAAACAACCCGACGACGTCCAAAGAAAAAAGTTGTAGTTGCTAAAAAAGACGATAATACAGATCCAGAAATCAAAAAAAGCGGTTCATAACGGTACCTGATGGAAGAAAGTACTACAAAAGAAAAAATTCTAAAGAAGGTTCGAAATGCATTGATAAGTAAGCTGGAGAACCCATTCAAAGATGTTGACTTCAGTAAGCCTATATATAATGATCTTAAAGAAGATCCGGAAGTTCAGTTTGCCATCAATTTGAATGAAACAGGCGGAACATTTGTTTATTGCGAAAACGAGAAAGCTATTGCCGAGAACCTTAAACTTCTGAAAAAGCAAAAGGGCTGGGATCACATTTATTGTATTGACGAACGGCTGACAAAATTTCTGGTTACCGAAGGTGTTAATATTGACGATGACCCAGGTAATTTCCTTGAACAGAAAGTAGGAATTACCCGTTGCGAATATCTTATCTCCAGGTTTGGCAGCGTAATGGTTTCTTCAGCAATAATGTCAGGAAGAAGGATGTTTGTTTTTCCTGAAGTACACATAATTGTTGCCTCTGTTTCACAGGTTGTACCGGAATTGAAAGATGCATTAGAAGGAATGACTCAAATTTATCAGGACAATTTCCCTTCACAAGTTACAGTAATAACCGGGCCGAGCAGAACTGCTGATATTGAGAAAACACTGGTTATGGGTGCTCATGGACCAAAAGAACTTTATGTATTTATGGTGGACAATAAATAAATGACGCTATCCTCCAACTACCACTACTTCCAGCTCAAATATTTTCACCGGTTCTTTTTCATCGTCATATTTTGAACCATATTCCATATATAATTTCGTAACACCCGGCGCTACCGCCCTAAATTTGAAGTAATACACACCGGCACTTCCAATACGATCATCGGCAAGCATATAATTGGGTTTCCCTTTTTTAATTATTACATTGTCGTCATATGCAACTTTTCTCCAGTCATTACCGGTACTTGTATTTCCCGGTAATTCTACTTTCAATATCTGGTCAGCTTTCAAGTGTACTGTTGCTCCAGAGTCGGAATATCTTACAAGCTTTTCCGTACAACCATACTGAAACGGCAGCATTACTATTAATAAAATGATGAAAATGTTTCTCATGGTAAGTGCAATTTAAAATGAGCAATGATTTATCTAAAGTATATTTACAAACTTAATCATTCCAGCTTATAAAACTTCAATAACTTAAAAACTCATTAATTAATACCTGAATATAAGCATATCCTTCTTTTTCCAATTTTGGACGTTTATCTTTTGGTGCATTTTTTTGATAATACCATTTATTAGTAGCACTCTTAACAATGCTTCCATAAGGGCGTTTCCATCCAAAGCCATCATTTAATTCAAAAAATGCAAATTCAGGCGAATAAGGATTTAACATGTTTTTACTCCATGTAAAAGATTCAGTTGGTAAGTTAAGCTGTTTTAAAATAGTTACTGGAATATCAGTATTGGAAAAAATACCGGCTATCTTCTCACCTTTATATTCATCTTTTAACGCACCGCCCGTAATAAGTAGTGGAATTTGATGATATTCAAAGCTCCACAAAGGGTATTCTTTATATGATAAGTGAGAATGATCAGACATAATAAAAAAGAGCGTGTTATTCCATAAGTAAGAATCAGAAATTGTTTTAAAGAATTCCCCCAGGCAAGCATCAGCATAGTGAACTGAATTTACAAATTTGTTTTCAACTTCTATCCAATCAATTGGCCGTTCCCCAGGGAAATCATATGGCGAATGGGAACTTAATGTAAACACTGTACTAAAAAACGGCTGCGACATTATTTGAATATCATTTGCATATCTCTTAAATAAATATTCATCGTGTACACCTAATTTACCCCTTGCCACATCATCAGTAAAATCGATACCCTCAATAATCAAATCAAATTCATTATGAATTAAGAAAGACCTTAAATTTCCATAGTTGAGTTGGCCTCCAAAATAAAATGAAGAATAATATCCTTGTGCATTTAATGCTTTAACCAGGCTTGGTACTGCATCATACTTTTCAGGATGGTCAGACAATGTTGTAATTGGAAGACCTGGTAATCCTGCAAAAATACTGGCATTTCCCTGCTGCGACCGATTACCGGATGCATAAAAATTGGTAAATAAAATCCCCTCTCTTTCAAGTTTATTAAACTCAGGTGTTATGCCCGATTCACCTCCTAATGATTCAACAACATCAGCCGGCCAGCTTTCCAATAAAATAAAGACAATATTCGGCTGAGGAACTTTTGATAACAATATGGTAGTATCTTTTTGTATTTGGTGAATCTCTTTTACAATTTTTAATGCCTCCTCGTCAGTATATTTAATAAAAGGCTCAAACTCATTCAAATAAGCATAATCCAATATATTGAATGCAATATTATATCCAGAGTTAACGGAAGCAACATTAAGTATGTTATGTTTCGAATAATATGAGTCACTTGCTGTAATAGGTATCTCATTAATACCACCTCTGATCCCTATAAATAATAAGACAGGCATTATAATTACAAATGCTATGCGGGATAAAACATAAGTTTTATTCTTTTCGAGATTGATGTGCACATAAAAGAAACGATTATACAGATAAATAAAAACGACAGACTGGACAATTAATAGTAGTAACAAACTGAAGAAAATCGAAGTCTGAACTGAGTTGAATACTTCATCGGGGCGCTGGAGGTAAGTTAAAGCTTTGAATGAGAGTTTGGTATTCCATTCTTTATAAAGTCCTATCTCAGAAACATTAATGATAATATAAATGCTAATACCCAAAGAGGTATACAGCCTGTTTAAAATATCAATCCAACGGACTTTAGAAAATATTTGAATTACAAGTAATAGAAATGGAATTACAAGAATATAAGAAGCTGTTGATAAATCTAATTTGAATGCATGCGAATAAACCGATAACACTTCTACAAAGCTGACACCTTCTCTAATAACTGAGTCTGAGTACCATAGCAGGAAAATGGTTCTTTCAACTGTAAATAATATCAGCCAAAAGACAAGTTGAGATAATATGGACCGAACAGCTTGCTTCATTCAATTTCGCTACACAACAAAAGTATGAATTATGAAAGAAAAATGTCCATTATCTATGCTATAAGAATCAAATTTTAACTTTGTAAAAAAAACCAATGGGTATTCAAGACAACCTTAATTCATTCCGAAATCAATTACCTGCTGGTATTAAACTTGTTGCAGTTTCAAAAACAAAGCCTGTTAATCTTATTGAAGATGCATACAATGCGGGGCAACGATGTTTTGGTGAAAATAAAGTTCAGGAACTGGTCGAGAAACAAGCTCTTTTACCTCGCGAAATTGAATGGCATTTTATTGGCCATTTGCAAAGGAATAAGGTAAAATTTATCGCTCCTTTCGTTTCACTAATTCATGCAGTAGATAGTTTGAAACTGCTTAATGAGATTAACAAACATGCCTCAAATAATGATCGGATTATTAATTGTTTGTTGCAGTTTCACATAGCTAAAGAGTCAACTAAATTTGGGTTAAATAATGATGAAGCTACTGAACTACTCGAAAGTGATCAATATCATTCATTTAAACATGTCAATATTATTGGCGTAATGGGAATGGCTACTTTTACTGACAATACAGAACAAGTAAGACTTGAATTTCGGTTATTGAAAACTTATTTTGATGAAATGAAAGAAAAGTATTTCTCTGAAAAAGAAACGTTCAGGGAGATATCAATGGGAATGTCGGATGATTACAAAACTGCAATTGAAGAAGGGAGTACAATGCTAAGAATCGGTACAAAAATTTTTGGAGAAAGGGAAATAAGATAATGAATAGTATGTTATTATTCCTTACGAAAACCTTGAAATAGTAATATGTTAACTTATATATTATTCGTTCTCGGTTTTGTCGTACTTATTGTGGGTGCTAAATTATTAATTGACGGAGCTTCTTCAATTGGTCTACGTCTAGGGCTTTCACAACTTTTAATAGGTTTAACTATTGTTGCATTGGGGACCTCGCTACCCGAGTTGATTATAAATATTTTTGCAAGTATCAACGGTAATACGGATCTCGCAGTTGGAAATGTAGTCGGAAGCAACATTACGAATACGTTACTGATTATTGGTGTAGCTGCTATAATATTTCCAATTAAGGTTAGAGAGATTATTAACAAAAGAGATATCTGGTTTAACTTGTTTGCTGGAATTATGGTGCTTCTTCTTGCCAATGACTTCTTATTCGGACGTTCTGAAAACAAAATAAATCAATTTGACGGATTTATTTTACTAAGTATTTTTATTTACTTTCTCTATCTATCTTTTTTTAAATCTGAACATGAGAATGAGCACACGCAAGAACAAAAAACAAAATCATATTCTTTGGTTATATCAGTAATGTTAATTGTTGCAGGTGGAGCAGGATTGTTTGTTGGTGGCAAATGGATTATCTCAGGCGTTTCTCAATTATCAGCCGATCTCGGAGTTTCTGAATCTGTACTTGGTTTAACACTTATTGCAGGAGCGACTTCACTGCCAGAACTTGTAACCACAATTATTGCCGCACTTCAAAAAAACACAGATATCGCTATTGGTAATGCCATTGGATCAAACATATTTAATATATTTCTTGTTTTGGGCGTAAGTGCTGTTATTAAACCTATCAATTATAATCTTTCGCTTAATGTCCAGATAGGGTTCCTGGTATTCTTCAGTTTAATGCTTATGCTTTTTATTCAAATTGGAAAAGCAAGAAGAACTATCTCAAGAAAAGAAGGTATTTTATTAATATTCGGATATTTTTGCTTTCTTTACTATTCCATTTATGTTAATTAAGCAAGCAAATGAAATTTAAAGCACTCTTAATAGTTCTGCTTTCTCTATCAATGTGGGCTTCTCAAAAAGTTACAGCTCAAAACCATGGGTACGGGCTAATTATTAACAGCAAATATTCTTTTGCAGAAGACCAAAAGATTAAGGCATTACCCGTCTGCAATAAAAAGCACAAAAAGAAAGGAAACAGCACGCCAAATCCATTTGGAATTAGTGTTCATTCATTTTTTTATGACCAGGCTTATTACGGGACCGAATTAAAACTTGAAAGCCAACTTAAAGTAACAGCAGATTCCGTACCCGTTACCATTCGCGTTGATTCAATGTATCAGAATACCTCGGTAATGGAACTTAAAGGAAGTATAAGGCCAAATATCTGGCTATTTCCATTTTTAAATATTTATGGCATAATAGGCTATACAGCAGGACAAGTTAAGCCGGATATACAGGTTCCTTATTTTTATGTTGAAGTTATCGACGGTACTGACACATTATTTACGCAAAGGGTCGACACTTCATTTAGCATAACTGAACGACCGTCGTTCCATGGGCCTTCATTCGGTGTCGGGGCTACACTCTCACTGGGTATTTCAAGATTTTTCTTAATTGTTGATTACAATTTCACCATGTCGAATCCACTCCAGGTTGAAGGTAAACTTTACAGTCATTTAGTAGCACCAAAACTTGGTATTCTGTTTGGTAATAAGAGCAATCAATTTAAAGGAGCATTGTGGGTAGGTAGTATGGGATTTTATAATGATCAGTTTTTTAGCGGCGAAATTGATGTAAGGGATATCTCTAAAGATTTAGAACCAATAATTGGCAGATACGTCCAATACAGTGGCGACATTAAAGCCTATGACGGACAACAATGGAACTTCATATTTGGCGGATCATGGATATTTAATAAACACAGCAATCTAAGCCTAGAAGCCGGTGTTTATCCTCGATACCAGGCAATGCTTTCTTACAACTACAGTTTTTAAGCTTTGCTTATTGGTAATTTTATGAAAATCTTGTTATTTTATTAACAATACTTGCAAAATGAATTGAAGCCGTTTACATTTGCACTGTTAAAATAATAACAGTATCGATTATGGGACAGCATAAGTCTTTAAAAAACCTTCCTCATAAAACTATTGAACGCTTAAGCCAATACAGAAGAGCGCTGTTGATCTGTCTGAGTAATGAGAAATCGCATATATTTTCGCATGAAATTGCTAAAATTCAACATATAACACCCGTTCAAGTTCGCCGCGACCTGATGTTGATCGGTTATTCAGGTACTTTACGGAAAGGCTATAACATCCGGGAACTTATTGATCTTATCGGAAGCATTATTGACAATGAAGAGGGAATTAATGTGGCTATTATCGGTATGGGAAATTTAGGCAGAGCATTAATAAACTACTTTACGGGAAAGCGCCATAAGCTTGAAATTGTTGCAGGATTCGATGTTAACCCTGATAAAATTGGTAATAAATTCTGTGGTGTACCCTGCTACTCTTTTGAACAACTTGACCAGGTGATTAAGAACAAAAATATTAGCATTGGAATAATTACTGTACCTGCAGATCAAACAATTAACACAGCAAAAAAATTAGTTAGTGCCGGTGTAAAAGGTATTTTAAATTATACACCTAAACCTATTGACGTACCTGAGGATGTTTACCTTGAAGAATACGACATGATCACCACACTTGAAAAAGTGGCCTTTTACGTAAAAATGTCTGAAGAACAGTAGTAAGCTAAACTATTGTAATTCTTGTTCCTCCATTATCAATTCCAAGCAAAGTTGTGTCGGTAATGATTGTGTCCTTACCACTTCTTTCCACAAAATGTATTGCTGCTTTAATCTTAGGAGCCATACTTCCTTTTCCAAATTGTCCTTCGTCAAGATACCGCTTAGCGTCTGCGATACTCATTCTATCGATTGTTTCTTCCTGGGGTGTATTAAAGTTCAAACATACTTTAGGAATATCTGTCAAAATAAATAACTTATCAGCCCTGATTTGAGATGCAAGCAAAGCAGATGCGAGGTCTTTATCAATCACGGCATCTATGCCTTGCAGTTTATTTTCTGCTTCATAGAAACATGGGATTCCACCACCACCGACTGAGATAACAATATGTCCTTCGCGTGCGATCTTTTCAATCGACATCCTGTTAAAAATAACCAAGGGTGTTGGAGATGCGACAACTTTTCTCCATCCACGTCCTGCAGCATCTTCATTAAAAATGAAATCACTTTTTTTCATGATATCTTCAGCTTCTTCTTTTGAGAAGTATGGTCCAATGGGTTTGCTAGGATTCTTAAACGCAGGGTCGTCTTTATTTACAAGAACCCTTGTAATAATTGATATAATATCTCTGTCTAAGTCTTCTTCCAAAAGAACATTTCTTAGTTGCTGTTCCAGTAAGTAACCAATAAATCCTTGTGAATATGCTACGTTAACATCAAGCGGCATATCGGGGATCCCATACTGCTTATAACCTGCGGCGTTAGCTAATAAAATATTGCCAACTTGTGGACCATTACCATGGGTGACCACCAGATTATAATCTCTGTTGATCAGTTTTACTAGGTTCTTACTCGCTTTATATGCATTTTCTTCCTGCTCATCAATGGTGCCTTTCTGCCCAGCCCTTAAAAGGGCATTACCGCCAAAAGCAACTACAGCTAACTTACTCATATCCAATTTTTTTAAAAGGGATGCAAAGATAAGATAATTTTAATCATACATTGTGATTAATTTAACAATACAAAGACAAAAGTTTGACAATTCAACATTGGATATATAGTGACGGAACTACTTTGCATAAAAGGTTTAATCTTTATTTAATTCCTAATTTGTTTTAAATACCTAATTTGACTAATTTGCAGCTATTATCTAAGTAGTCAAAGAATGACAAAAAACATCCAACTACAATTTAATTTTAAAAATATAATCGGTTATATTATTGGCCCTCTCCTGTTCATTCTTATTATTCTATTTGGCAATCTTGAACCGGGAAATCCCCAAGTTACCTATACCCTAGCAATCGCTTTGCTAATGGCAATATGGTGGATTACTGAGATTATCCCGTTAGCTGTAACAGCCCTTTTACCAGTGGTTTTATTTCCGCTATTTGGTGTTATGAACGGCAGAGATGTTTCTTCAACATATTTCAATCATGTGATTTTCTTGTTTATTGGCGGATTTCTGGTTGCATTGGCTATGCAAAAATGGAATTTGCATAAACGAATTGCCCTTAAGATTCTTATGTTCACAGGCTCCAGTCCTGCCCGCATATTGCTCGGCTTTATGTTTGCAACTGCATTTCTTTCCATGTGGATTTCGAACACTGCGACTGCAATGATGATGGTCCCTATCTTATTGTCGATTATTAGTAAGCTTGAAGATTATATTGAAAAAAAAGAATTGTCAAGATACTCTATTGGTTTGCTCCTTGGTATTGCGTACAGTGCATCAATTGGAGGTGTCGCCACACTTGTAGGTACACCACCTAATCTTTCGTTTTCCAGGATATTTCATATAATGTTCCCCCAAGCTCCTGAAATAAGTTTTTCTGATTGGTTCATATTTGCCCTTCCTATATCGGTTATATTTTTTGTAATTATTTGGGCATTCTTATATTTTATATACAGACCTCGCACTTCGTGGGATGAACTAAATAAAATTAATTTTAAAGAACAGTATAAAGACCTTGGGCTTGCCAGTTTTGAAGAAAAAATTGTGCTCATCGATTTTGTTTTATTAGCATTATTATGGCTGACCCGAAGTGGAATATCTATTGGGGAGTTTACAATTCCTGGGTGGAGTAATTTATTTTCAAAACCTGAATATCTGAATGATGGAACAGTGGCCATCGGAATGGCGATTATCCTGTTCTTTATACCTTCAAAAAATAATGAAAAAGAAAGGGTGTTGGATTGGAAAACAGCGTCAAAAGTACCTTGGCATATTGTACTACTATTTGGAGGTGGATTTGCTTTAGCGAGTGGGTTCAAAGAATCAGGACTCTCGTTGTGGTTTGGTGAACAATTGAGTGTTTTAGGCTCGTGGC
>Ga0209013_10004825_pt1 | contig 11741 bp, 12 predicted proteins | sample Cruoilmetagenom2_FD_187291 | JGI IMG/M metagenome (GOLD analysis project Ga0209013, IMG submission 187291) | Oil polluted marine microbial communities from Coal Oil Point, Santa Barbara, California, USA - Sample 2 (SPAdes) (version 2) | ecosystem: Environmental > Aquatic > Marine > Oil seeps ...
GTCATGAGAGAAAGTTTTTTTGTTGTGCAACTCAAAGATAATTTGAGATACTTAAATTCTTTCTCTCTTTTTTAATCGTTTAGGACGCGATTGGTTTTATTTAATAAATTCATTCAGTTGTGAGTTATATGATAAAAACAATATGAATGCATGTTTTAGATTAATCGATTTGATATTCAGATTTTTTTGGAAGATAGTTTGTCGTTTTAGAAAAAAGATAATTGTGATTTCAATATTATGAATATTTTAATATGTAGTAAAATAATTTAGATCGTTCTTATGAGAATTAATATTGACTTTGAAATTTTTATGATGTAAATTTATTTTTTATATCACTTTAAACTAAAAAATTACTATGAAAAAAATTGTTGTTATTTTCTTAGCTGGGCTGTTTATTACATCCTGTTCAAATTATTTTATTGAGGAAGACCTTAATTTGGAAACTCCCGAATTGGCGACTAAAGTAAAAAGTGTAGAATTGTCTGCTACACAAAGTGTAACTTATAAGGCTGATGGATTTCTTGTTTTTGCAGATAATTTCTCGACCGAAATTGAAAATCAAATCTTGCAATTAAATGCTAAAATTAATCAGAAACTCCCCGAAATAGGAATGATCGTGGTTAAAAGCAAAGAAGCTAATTTTATTAAAAAAATTAAAAAAATTAAGGGTGTCACAGATGTGTTGCCAGATATCCGTTTGCAATGGATAAACACGGAAACAACAGACAAAGCTCAGTTTTTTCCATTAAACATAGGATCAAATGAGCAATATTTTGGATATCAATGGGGGTTGAAAGCTATTGATGCTCCAGGTGCCTGGGACAAAGGTTATACCGGAAATGGAGTAAAAGTTTTTATTCTTGATAGTGGTATCGATGCAGAACATCCTGATTTGGCACCCAACCTAAATACTGATTTATCGAAATCTTTTGTTCCTGGCGAGGATTACAATATTAGTCCTGGTTTTTATTTTAATCATGGCACCCATGTGGCCGGAATCATTGGTGCTTCTGATGGTCCAGACCTGGGTGGTGTTGATTATGGTGTGATTGGAGTTGCACCAAAAGCTGAATTAGTTGCTGTTAAGGTACTTTCAGAATATACTGGGAGTGGTTCTTTTTCATGGATAAATGCTGGAATCGTTTATGCTGCGAACAATGGAGCTGATGTAATAAATATGAGTTTAGGAACAAATCTTCCTCAGAGTGGTTATTATGTGCAATTACCAGATGATTCAATTATAAAAGTGGGGGCACAAGAGGTAGCTGCTTACATTAATACTATACAAAAAGCCATAACTTATGCTTATCAAAAAGGATCTTTGGTGGTTGTTGCTGCTTCAAATGATGCTTTGGATGCCAACCATACCAAAAATTTGGTTTTTATACCAGCCAGCCTCAATCATTTAATGAGTGTATCTGCGACTGCTCCTTATGGCTTTGCTTTTGATTCCAACACCAATCTGGATATTCCTGCCAGCTATACCAATTACGGACAGTCTTTGATAGACATTGCAGCACCAGGTGGTGATTTTGATTACCCTGGTGATTTTTGGTGGTATGATATGGTAATCAGTACGATAAGTGAAGGGTGGGGTTTTGCTGCAGGAACTAGTATGGCTGCACCTTATGTTGCAGGAACAGCTGCCCTAATAATTGAAAAACTCGGAGGAGATGCTACGCCTGCTCAAGTGATGTCGATATTAAGGCAAAGTGCAGATGATCTTGGAAAATCAGGGAAAGATGCTTATTTTGGTTCTGGTAGGGTTAATGCTGCCAATTCTGTTCAATAGACTTGGAATTTATTTTTTCTGGAAAGTAAATTTGATTAAAAGGAAAAAGTCCATGTTCTAATTTGAAGTATGGACTTTTTTTATGCATTCCTTATTGGGGAATTTTTATTCCATTAATTGCTAAAGAGAAAATAAAAAGCCCACACTTACGGAAGCTTAAGCATGGGCCTTTCGAGTAATATACTTAGTAGTATAATCGTTTATTATCTTAGGTGATCGACCACTTGTAGAATTGGTTGAAGTACAGATTCTCCGAATAAAATACTTCGATCAGGAGACCATCCACATTCTGGTTCTGGTAAATCATTATTGTCCTTAAATGGCATTTCGATTGTCAAAGATAAACATTTATATCTTTCTCCAATGTGTTTCGAGCAGATTGCCAGATTTGCTTTTCCCGGTTCATTCTTTGGATAGCCGTGATGATCTTGGAAATCGGGACAACTAGCCTTCCATGAGTCGATAAAAATTTTGGTGATGTTTTTAAGATGATCATCGAAAGATGGGATTCCTTCAATACCGGAAATGAAATTATAGGGCAATGCTTCATCGCCGTGAATATCTAAATTGAGATCACATCCATACTCGTCCATTAAATTGCGAACATGAAAAACCTCAGGACTATGCTCTGGTTTCGGATCAGCCCATTCCCGATTATAATTAAATCCCTTGGTATTTACGCGCAAATTTCCAATAATACTACCGTCGATATTCATGTTAGGCACCAGATAAAAAACAGCCTTATTCAATAAAGTTCTCGAAACAGGATCGTCTTCATCTAATAATTTAGCAATTAAACCCTGCATAAACCATTCTGCCATACTCTCGCCGGGATGCTGACGTGCAATAATCCATATTTTCTTCTTTTCCTCATCGGGTTCACCGACAATAAGCATATCTATTTCTTTTCCCTCTATTGTATTGCCTATTGAAACCAATTCGCACTCGGCTGACATCTGGGCCTGATGGATTAAATTTAAATGCTGATTGTAGGTAAAAGGTGCGAAATAAGCGTAATAAACCGAGTTTAATTCTGGCGTATGTTCGATGATTAATTCGTTTCCATTATAGCTGGTAGGCACTCTAAACCAATGTTCTCTGTCGTAGGAAGCAACCGTGTTATACTCTTCGTATCCTTCGGGATAGGAGGCTTCGTGGGCATTGATGATTTTTAGCTTAACGGCTTTATTTTGCATGCCTGTCATCCGGAAATGAAACCATTGAAAATGTTCCGAATTGGTATCGTTTGGTATTTTAAGTTTTATGTTTTCGGGATCGCTTAGATCAACGATTTGAATTTTACCACTATCAAAATTGGCTGAAATGTTCATGTGTGTTGTGTTTTTATTGATGATATCCAAAGGTAGATTTTTTGAGCTTTTCGGACAAGTGTATTTGGAAATTAGCCAGGGGAAATAGGTTGTGGTACCTGTGTAGTGTTCTTTCGTAAGGAATCATTACTAAATGAGATGAGAGAAATATTATTTCTCTATTTTTGTAGTAGAATAATATTTCAAATCAAGTATAATGATCAATTTAGCAATGCTCCGAGATAACCGTTCAGCAATGTGGAGAATAATAGTTCTTGCCATTATGTTGGTTCTGATAATAACCGGAGCTATTCTGTTTCATTTATATAGCAGAGTGTATTCAAGAAATATAAATTTAGGCGAAAAACCGACAGCGTCTTTGTACATTCCATCAGGTTCTACTCAGAAAGATGTGCTTGCAATTCTTACAGCAAAGAATTGCGTGGATAATATAAATTCATTGGATTGGGTAATGACTAAGAAGAACTATTCGCGACATATCTTTGCTGGGAAATATCAGTTGAGAAACGGGATGAATAATAATGATTTAGTGAATTTGCTACGATCAGGAATTCAAACACCGGTGCAGCTAACTTTTAATAATACCAGAACCTTAGCGGATTTTTCGGGAAAGATTGCGAGACAGATTGAAGCGGATTCTATTCAAATTTTAAAGTTACTACGAGATAAAAATAAACTTGCTAAATATGGATTTAAGTCAGAGACTATAATTGCAATGTTTATTCCGAATACTTATCAGGTGTATTGGAACATGAATGCAGATGATTTTTTGGTACGCATGCACAAGGAGTATGCAAAATTTTGGAATGCAGATCGATTAAAACAAGCCGAAGCAATTGGATTATCACCTGTTCAAATCAGTACACTTGCCTCTATTGTTGATGAAGAAACAATAAAGAATGATGAGAAACCAAGGGTTGCGGGGGTGTATATGAATAGATTAAATAGAAGAATTAAACTGGATGCAGACCCTACATTGAAGTTTGCACTTGGCGATTTTTCTATTAAAAGAATCTGGAATAAGGATAAAAAAATTGATTCGCCTTATAATACCTACAAATATCGTGGTTTACCTCCTGGACCAATACGTCAGGCTTCTATTTCAGGGATTAATGCCGTATTGCATTATGAGAAACATAGATACTTTTATTTTTGTGCAAAATCTGACTTTTCTGGCTATCATGATTTTGCTAGAAATTTACGCGAACACAATAATAACTCCAGGAAATACTGGAAAGCTTTAAATCGTAGAGGAATTAAACGATAATTGCAAAATGCAGATGGTGGTTTTGTGGGAATGCTATTTTTTAGATGGCATTTACTTCCATCTCTAATTTAATACCAAACTGATAAATAACTGATTTTCGGATTTCATTAGCAAGGTGAAGAATTTCGCTTCCTTTGGCATAGCCTAAATTCACAAGAACCAATGCCTGATCTTTATGAACTCCAGCATTCCCAATATGTTTGCCTTTCCAGCCACATTGTTCAATGAGCCACCCGGCTGCGACTTTGCTTTCTCTTTCGTTAACCTGATAAATCGGCAGTTTGGGATGTTTCTGTTTCAAAATATCTGCTTCTTCTTTTGAGATTATTGGATTTTTAAAGAAACTACCGGCATTTCCAATTTTTTCAGGATCGGGCAATTTACTTTCTCGTATTTTGATGATTACTTCTCGTATGTTATGGAGGTTAATCTCGTTATAGGCTTTTAATTCCTCTTCTATGGCTCCGTAATGAATTTTAAATTCTGATTTTTTACGTAAACGGAAATACACGTGAGTAACCACAAAAAGGTTTTTATATTCCTGCTTGAATACACTATTCCGATAATCAAATTCGCATTGTGCATTGCTGAAGATTACCAGATTATTCGTTTCAATGGAAATAGCATCAACTCGCTCAATTACTTCTTGAACTTCTACTCCATATGCTCCTATGTTTTGAACAGGGGTAGCTCCAACAGCTCCAGGAATTAGCGAGAGGTTTTCAATTCCCGAATAATTGTTTTTCACACTCCATGCTACAAATTTATCCCAGTTTTCATTGGCACCAACTTTCACCAAAACAGAATCTTCCTCATCTTGTAATATTTCGATACCACGAATATTCGGATGTAAAATCAATCCATCAAAATCTCCGGTAAACAACAGGTTGCTACCACCTCCTAAAATCAGATAAGAAGAATTAATAAGACTATTGTTTTTAAGAAAATCAGTTAATTCTACTGTTGATTCAAATTCGAAAAAATAATTTGTACTAGCTTCAATACCAAATGTATTATAGTTCTTTAAGGAATAGTTCTCGTGTAAAACAGCCATTGTGCTAATTGAAAATTTATGCTTTTTATTTACTTGGAAAGTTCTTCTTGTAGTAGTTCTACAAAGCCATGAATGTCTTCTTCGGTGGTATCGAAAGAGCATAACCAGCGAACTTCACCTGTATGTTCATCCCATATCCAGAAGAAATATTGGTTTTGTAATTTCTCAATTTTGTCTTTTGGAATGATAGCCCAAATTCCGTTTGCTTCTACTTTATGAGTGATTTTAATCTGAGGTATTTTTGCTACTTCAGCCTCAAGTAGTTTGGCCATATTGTTAGCATGACGTGCAGTTTTTAACCAAAGGTCATTGCTTAACATGGCATCGAATTGAGCTCCAATATATCTCATTTTAGAACAAAGTTGCATACTTTGTTTACGGATGTATTTGGCATTTTTGGAGAGTTCCGGATTGAAGAAGATTACAGCTTCTCCCAGCATCATACCATTTTTTGTGCCGCCAAAACTAAGTACATCAATACCGACATTCGTTGTAATTTCTTTCACATCAACATCTAAACCAACAACTGCATTTGCCAATCGAGCTCCGTCCATATGTACAAACATATCGTGCTGGTGAGCCAAATTGCAAATTGCCTTAATTTCTTCTGGCTGGTAAATGGTGCCTAATTCAGTGCATTGTGTTATCGAGATAATTTTAGGTTGTGAATGATGTTCGAATCCAATGCCATGTAGTTGTGGAAGGATAAGTTCCGGATTTAGTTTTCCATCTGGTGTATCGATAGGAATTACTTTGCATCCGGTGAATTTATCTGGTGCGCCGCATTCGTCTACCTGAATATGCGCAGATGCCGGGCAAATAATTGAATGATAGGATTGCGTAAGTGTAGATAATCCAATAACATTGGCTCCTGTGCCATTAAAAGCAAAGTAAACATCAATATTATCTCCAAAAAGATTTTTGAATTTTTCAATTGCAGAATCTGTGTAAGGATCCCCACCATAGGCCATTACGTGTCCTTTGTTTGCCTCTTGTATGGCTTCCATTACTTCTGGTAAAACTCCTGAAAAATTATCGCTTGCGAATCCTCTCTTATTCATAATTATTTCGTTTTTTATCTAAGGCCTAAAATTAGGTTTTATTCATTAAAATGTGATAAAAAGAAATAAATAATACCAACTTTATTAATGTGTGAGATATTGGGGACTGGGATTAGGTGAAAAGTCAACTCATTTGGAATCCATATGTAATAAAAAGTCTGACTCTATTCTTCGAGGAGATTTCGGATATTGTTGCTTAATATTTTGATTTTTTTTGGAGATGCAATTCCCTTATTCATATACAATATTTCACTGTTCTTATTAAGGAGAAAAATATAACACAGTTTTGTGTCTTCTACACCAAAATAACTAAAATAGTTGTCAAGCGAGCCATAATAGGTCATCACATTTTTGTGCATTGAAGGAACAATTCCTTTGCGCATTCCATTGTCAATGTAATTCGAAATCCAAGAATAGAAATTACTGATCATTGGGATTTCTATGAAACGAAAATTGTTGTTCCTGCTAAATTCGAAAAGCAATGGTCTGGTCCAGCTGTCTATTTGGTATTGAGTCCCTCTTTTAAAGGCAACAGCTAGCAAGGTGATTTTTCCTTTACAATGATCAGGCAAAGTAATTTTTTTAGAGGATAAAAGTTCCCCTTCTATTGTAGGAAATATATCCCCAATTTGTAGTTTCTTTATTTTTTCTGCATTTAGATTAGAAGTATAAAAAAAGCATAGAATTAAAAAACCAAGAAAAATTTTGTTCATCGTTTATGATTTGAGATAATGTTTCTGAATGAACCTCATTGTATTTTTTAGTGCTTTATCACGATCGATTATGGGATCATCTTTCAGAAAAGATCTTACCAAGCCAATTAGTTTAACAACTTGTTTATATTCTTTTGTCTTTTTCAGATAATTATGTGGATGACCAACATAAATACCAGGAATATCTTCAACGATTGGAGCAAGATTTACCCAATTTTTTGTGTGTGTAAAAATAATCTTTGCTTTGGGTTCAATATCAGAACAACCAAGAATGATGTCACCATCTTTATTCAAATCCCAATAGTACTTTCCTGTATTTTTAATAAGTTCCTCAAGCATAGCTGATAATATTTAAAGTTTATGCAATTTCGAATGTAATTCTTACTTGTATAATTTATTAAAATTTTAGAACATTTGCAGAATACTTCAACTTACAAATTCAATTTTAAGGTATGATTCGTGATATATTCACCGGTAATTTAATGATTGTTTCTGATTTACATGGGAATGGTTTTGATTTTAGACAGATATTAAAAGTTTATGAGCAACTTAAAGTAAAAGATAAGGTGGATTATCTTGTGTTTTTAGGGGATTTGATTCATGCTTATCCCGGAAAACAAAAAGATGAATCACTAGAAATTGTCTTGCAGTTAATAGAAATGGGAGCGAATCAGCCTGAGAGTAAAATAATTTGTTTGTTAGGTAATCATGAATTCGTTCATATCTATCACATAGCCTTACAAAAAGGTGCCTTGGAATTTACTACATGGTTCGAGAATCGTATTCGTAAAAATAGGGAATCTTTAATTCGTTTTTTTGAAAATATGCCCCTCATGATTCGAACAAAAGGAGGTGTTTTAATAAATCATACCGGAGCTTCGGATCGTTGTAGTTTAGAGGTGGAGTTTAATTTACAGTGGTTACAGAAATATCCTGCTTCTTTGCAATTTCAAAGTCATTTGGAAAATATCAAGCAATTTAATCCTCAAATTGGTGTTGATTTTATGAATACGAAAGAGGGAGATTACTTTTGGGATATTTTAATGAATGGAAATGAAAGACAATATGGCGAGAGCTATTTAAAAATGGTAGATGATTTGCTTTGCCTGATGAGTCAGGATCGTAAGGCCTCTCCTTTAAAAACATTGGTTTGTGGGCATATTGGAGTGAATTATGGAGCTGAAATGGTGGGAGATCATCAGCTTCGTATTTGCACTAGTGCTGGTTGCCTTCGCGATTTAGAAAAGAAATATTTACTGATTGCTGCCGAAAAAGCGTATCAGAATTCTTCGGAATTAATGGAATATTGCAGAGATCTTTTTTAAGGTGTATTAATCTAGTTATATGTTAACTATATTGATGTTTTTTTCCTTTTCTTCTAATGGTGAATTACCTGTGTGGGCTTTAAATTGTTTATTGAAATAGGATGGACTATTAAATCCACATTCATAGGCGATTTGTGATACAGTAAGTTTTCCTTCGTCTAGTAGTTTCTTTGCGTAATTAATTCTCATTTCATTCAAGAATTCGGAGAATGTCTTTTTTGTTTTGCTTTTAAAGAATCTGCAAAAAGCTGTCTTACTCATATTAGCTACTTTGGCTGCTTCATCTAATTCTATTTTTTGCTGGAAATTTTTACTAACGTATTCGTATATTTTATACAGTTTTTGATTACTGCTCTGCCTAAATGATTCTACAAAGTCCTCCGATGCCAAATATTCTAACTCGTCAGATTGTGCTAATTGTTGAAGTATTTGCAGTAAAATGATAATACGCTGTGCATAATCTGATGTATGCAGCATTTTAAGTTGTTCAATAATTTGGTTTTTAGTGCTTCCGATGACTCTAATCCCCTGAAAGGATTTCTGAAGAAATTTTCGAATACGTAACATTTCTGGTAGGAGGAAAAATTCTTTACCAAAACTATCTTCTTTAAAATGTACAACCCAGGCAATAGCTTTTAGATCCGGATCTTTTTTGTAATAGGCATCTTCATTCTTCATCACATGCGGAGTGTTTGGGCCTATAAATACCATGTCTCCATCTTTAAATTTATCGATACAATCTCCCACTACCAGAGTACCCTTACTTTTTTCCAGGAATATTAATTCGAATTCGGGATGATGATGCCACGGCACTTCAATGTGTGGTAATATATCTATCTTAGAGCGAAACGAATGCTCATTTTTAACTGATATTTCTTCAAGAACAAGAGACATAGCTTTTTAATATTATCTTTTTTTAGATCCGAATCAGGATAGAAATGTTAGTATTTGCTAATTATATATTTATCAACTCAAAATAATAAACAGCCCAATGTTTGATTGTATTTAATTGACTTATATTTGCAAATATATCTATTTAAATGCTAAAATAGTGTTATAGAATGGCAATATAGTAAAATGATATTTATTAAAATTAAATGAAATTTGTCAGCAGATATACAAACGATTGAAATTATTGAGATATGGTAAGTATTAGCACCAGCGTAAATTCGGATATTTCCGGAGAAAAAAAACAAGGGATGAACTTTAAAGGAGCTCTTGCTCTTTTGACTTCTTTGTTTTTTATGTGGGGATTCTTAACCTGCATGAATGATATTCTAATTCCACATTTAAAAGGTTTGTTTGATTTAAGTATCACACAGGCTATGTTAGTTCAATTCACTTTTTTTGGAGCTTATTTCCTGATGTCCTTGCCAGCAGGTTGGATTATTGGCAAAATAGGATATAAATTAGGAATTGTTTCAGGATTGGGAGTTGCAGGATTAGGTGCTGCATTATTTTTTCCGGCAGCAGCTTTTTTATCTTATGGCTTCTTTTTATTTGCCTTTTTTATTTTAGCAGTAGGAATTGTGATTTTACAAGTTGCCGCAAATCCGTATGTTGCAGAGCTGGGTTCAGCTGAGACAGCATCAAGTAGATTGAATTTAACTCAAGGATTTAATAGTTTGGGAACGACAGTAGCTCCTATCTTTGGATCCTATTTAATTCTGGAAAATACAGCTCAAGATACTGCTTCTAAAGCAGAAGCCGTTCAGCTTCCTTATGTTGGTTTGGCACTTGCATTGGTGTTAATTGCAGTTGTTTTTTCATTTATAAAGCTTCCAAAAATACAGGAGGCTGAGGAGCAAAAAGCAGAAGGATCCGCTTGGAAGTTTCGTCACCTTGTATTAGGCGCCGTTGCTATTTTTACATACGTTGGCGCCGAAGTAGCGATTGGAAGTTCCTTAGTAATGTATTTGGGGAAGGAAGGTTTGCATTTATTCGGAGAAGCTCAAGCAGCTAATTATGTAGCTGTTTTTTGGGGTGGAGCTATGCTTGGACGATTTGTCGGTTCCGCGATAATGCAGAAGATGTCAGCTTCTAAAGTGTTGGCTTTTAATTCCGTTTTTGTCGTTTTGTTAATCGTTACCAGTATGTTAACAACTGGTTATGTAGCGATGTGGAGTATTGTTCTGGTAGGATTATTTAATTCAATCATGTTTCCAACCATTTTTACACTAGCGATTGATGGGTTAGGAAAACACACTAGTCAGGGGTCTGGAATTTTATGTCTCGCAATTGTTGGTGGAGCTATTATTCCACTGTTAATGGGAGTTTTGGCTGACAATTTTGGACTAAGCAATTCATTTATTATCACCATTTTGTGTTATGGATATATTCTTTTTTATGCACTCAAAGGGCATAAACACTAAACATATTTGTTATGAGTGAAGTAGCATTAGGTATTGATATTGGAGGAACAAATACTGTTTTTGGATGTATTGATCCTCAAGGAAAATGTTTAGAGAGTGGTAGTATTCCTACTCAAAAGCATGCTCATGTTGAAGATTATCTGGATGAATTATTTGAAGCGATAGATTTTACTCTGAAAAAATCAAACAATAAGCTAAAAGTTATTGGAATTGGAATCGGAGCGCCTAATGCGAGTTATTACTCTGGAACCATTGAGAAAGCTGCAAATCTGCCTTGGAAGGAAAGTATTCCAATAGCTGAAATGGTAAGATCAAGAATGGATGTTCCTGTTATTATCACCAATGACGCAAATGCCGCAGCAATGGGAGAGAAAGTATTTGGCGCTGCTAAGGGGATGAATAATTTCATGGTAATTACTTTAGGTACAGGATTGGGTAGTGGCATTGTGGTAAATGGGGAATTACTCTATGGGCATGATGGATTTGCTGGTGAAGTTGGTCATATGATTGTGCGTAAGAGTGGGCGCGAATGTGGTTGCGGTCGTAAAGGTTGTTTGGAGACTTATGTTTCTGCAACTGGTGTTAAAAGGACTGTTTATAAGCTTTTAGCTCGCCATTTAGGGCAGAGTGAATTACGCGATATTCCTTTTAGTCAGCTTACTGCAAAAATGGTTGCAGAGGCTGCCGGAAGAGGTGATACAGTTCGCCCGAGCAGAAGTCACCAAAGACATAGACGCCAGTGAGCAGTGGAATCACTTCGCCGCGGTAGACGTGGCCCCCAGTTATCGAACACCGCCCACCGACATGCGGGTAGGCAAAGACCGGG
>Ga0209013_10004826_pt1 | contig 11739 bp, 13 predicted proteins | sample Cruoilmetagenom2_FD_187291 | JGI IMG/M metagenome (GOLD analysis project Ga0209013, IMG submission 187291) | Oil polluted marine microbial communities from Coal Oil Point, Santa Barbara, California, USA - Sample 2 (SPAdes) (version 2) | ecosystem: Environmental > Aquatic > Marine > Oil seeps ...
CTGGCCGTTCTTATAGTACATGTTAAAAGGCAAACCCATAAAACCCATGCATTCAGGAGCATTGCGAATAATATGGGCTTCAGGTGAATCAAATGACATCACTGCAAATTTGACATCGGTACGCTCCTCTTCAAGCTCTTCCATCACATCATATACCGGAATACACATGGGACCCATGCGACCACAGCATACCATGACGTTCTCATTCTCACTGATCAGCTTCTCAAGATCTGCAGCTGTTTCAATCTCCTGTAAATTCGTATGTAACATTTTCATAATTGCTAAAAATTAAATAGTATTTATTTGCCGACAAAAGTCCTGTTTTTGATTCAATTCACCAAAAGAGCTCCATTGAAAGTGCATAGCATTTAAACTATCATATTTTATCTTTTTTACTATATCTCTTCCATAGGCAGAAAGGTTTTCAACTATCTTTGATCAATATTTGACAGTATAAATCAATTTACATATGTCCAAACCTGACAACCACCATAAAATTCCAGATAAGAGATCCGAGCCCGATTGTTTTCAACTAATATCACGGGCAGATTTTGAATCCCTTAATATCAACAGGACACAATTAACTTACCTTAAAGATGAGAATATATTTAAGCAGGGAGCATTTGCGCCTCATGTACTATTTATTCAGGCCGGGCTGGTAAAGGTCTATCTGCAAACAGGAGGCAGGAAAAAACTGAATCTCTGGATTGCCCGAAGTGGTGACTTCCTGGCATTCTCAACCATATTTGAAGAGAACATTTACGCCTATTCGGCGGTGGCCCTTAAAGACTCTGAAATCTTGATGATTGAAAAGGAGAGCCTTAAAAAATTACTGGCGACCAACCATGAATTCTCCCTCAGGATCACCTCAAAAAATTATGGAACAGAACAACATCTTCTGGAAATAGTGAGCAATCTGTTTTATAAACAAATGCGTGGGAAACTAGCTTCTACAATACTCTATCTCTCCTCGGAAGTATTCCTTCGAGAGCGTATATTCAGTTTTCTTGCCCGCCAGGATATAGCAGATTTTGCCTCTATTTCAGTCGAGAGCGTGATCAAATTCTTAAAAGAGTTTGAAAAAGAGGGTATTCTCAAGCTTTCAGGCAAGGATATAAGCGTTGTTGACCAACACAAGCTGTCAGAAATCAGTAAGACAGGTTGATCCTCCTTCATATAGAAAAATCATTCCCAACACAACAGAATTTGCACAATTGTTTTTTTATGAGAATATTCTCATTATCTTTGTGGCAGAGTTTAACCTATGCCAAGAAAAAAAAGACTAAGAAAGGTAGTTGCTCCACCAGGATTTAAGGGCTACAAGCCATACGGAAGCTCTCAGTATAAGAAGCAATATGTTGAGCTGCTTTACGAAGAATATGAAGCGATAAAACTAGCTGATTATGATCTGTTGAATCATCTTGAAGCTTCAAAGTTAATGGGCGTATCAAGACCAACATTTGCAAGGATCTATGAAAGTGCCAGAAGAAAACTGGCAAATGCATTTGTAGAAACAAAGGAGATCAGATCAGTTTTCGGGAATGCCAGGTTAGATGGAACCTGGTATGTATGCGATGAATGCAATGCGCGGTTCACAATTCCAATTCACATACGTGATCAGGCATGCCCGATCTGTAGATCATTAAAAACAAAAATTATAAAAAACTAAGAATGAAAACAGTAATTACATCCAAAAGGAATGATCACAATGCACCGTTTGACCCGAGATTTGGCCGGGCAGCATGGTTCTGTATGATTGATGATGAATCGGGTAAACCCGGCTTCATTGAAAATGATCAGGCTGAAGCAACAGGAGGAGCAGGGGTTAAAGCTGCAGAAAAGATGGTCGAATTAGGTGTTCAAAAAGTGATATCTGGGGATTTTGGTCCCAAAGCAAAAGAGCTGTTGGAAAAGTTCAATATTCAAATGGTCATTATTACAGATGACCATCAATCAATCAAAGAGATTATTTCGAGACTTACAAATTAATAGTAGTTAAATCATTTAGTTATCATATGAAGAGATTAATTGCAGTACCATCCAGCAATGGATTGTTGGATGAACATTTTGGCCATTGCCATCAGTTTGCACTTTTATCCATTGAGGACAACAGGATTGTCTCAGAATCTTTGATCGATGCCCCAGCCCACGAGCCCGGGTTACTGCCAAAATTTCTGGCAGAAAACGGAGTTACCGATGTACTGGCTGGTGGTATGGGAAACCGCGCCATTCAACTGTTTAACCAGCACCATGTGAATGTATTCGTGGGTGCCCCAAAACAAACTCCGAAAGAGATAACAGAGGGCTTTTTAAACGACACCCTGGTATTCGCGGCCAACTATTGTGATCACTAAACAAAAGGGTAAGATTCCGTTAAAACTGGCAATTGCCAGTGGCAAGGGAGGAACGGGTAAGACGACTGTGGCGGTCAATCTTTTTCATTTTATTTCGAAGAAGTTCGCACAAAAAATTCAGTTGATCGATTGTGATGTGGAGGAGCCCAATGACCTGTTGTTCATTCAAAATGCTGAATTTCTTACTGAGGAAATTGCTACACAACTGATCCCTGTCATAGACAATAGTAAGTGTACCTATTGCAGAAAATGTGTGAGCTATTGTGAATTCAATGCCATCGTGGTGATTCCTCCCGTTCAGTTTGCCGAGGTCAATTCCAGCCTCTGTCACTCCTGTGGCGCATGCGTTGTGGCATGTGAATATGGCGCCATTACAGAAAACCCGGAAGAGATAGGCACAATTCGGAATTATCGTGTCGGACCCGACAGGATGCTCACCGAAGGCAGGTTGAAGATAGGTTCCGCCATGCAGACCATGCTTATCAAACAGGTAAAACAGCATGCCAGGGAGGATATGGATATGGTTATTTTTGATGCCCCCCCGGGAACAAGCTGCCCGGTAGTTGAGACAGTGGTTGATGCTGACTATGTGATCCTGGTAACCGAACCAACTCCCTTTGGTCTGTATGACCTTAAACTCACCGTTGAGATGCTCAGAGAGATCGGAAAGCCCTTTGGAGTTATTATCAATAAAGCCGGAATGGGGGATCACAAAGTCCAGAATTTTCTTTCAGATCAGCATATTGAAATATTGGGTGAAATTCCCTATAGCAGGGAGTATGCTTCAAAATACGCGACCGGAAATATTTTAAAGAATACCAACAGTGAGACTGAAATTCAATACGAGGCCATTATACGGAAACTGATGGACCGAAACACGGAAGATGAAAGAGATAACGATCTTAAGCGGTAAGGGAGGCACTGGAAAAACATCCATCACGGCAGCCTTAGCTTCCATAGCCAGTCAGGCTGTTTTCTGTGACAATGATGTAGATGCGGCCGACCTTCACCTGATCATGAGACCAACGATCAGGGAAGAGCATACATTTTTAGGCGGATGGACAGCAACCATCAATGAAAATATCTGCAACGATTGCGGGATCTGTGCCGATATTTGCCGTTTCGATGCCATACACCTTAACGGGCATGAGAGGCTTGAAATCAATCCGTTCAGTTGTGATGGTTGCCGGCTATGTGAGCGGCTCTGTCCGGTTCAGGCTATCACATCAGCCCAAAGTACCAATAACAGCTGGTATGTATCTGACACACGATTCGGCGTCCTGGTCCATGCAAAAATGGGTCCGGGTGAAGAAAACTCCGGAAAACTGGTCTCGGAAGTGCGCAAGAAGGCAAAGGAGCTGGCCATTGAAGGAGATGCCAGATACTTGATAAATGATGGCCCTCCGGGCATTGGATGTGCAGCAATTTCCTCCCTTACAGGAACCGACCTGGTCATCATGGTGATTGAATCCACGATCTCCGGATTGCATGACGTCAGGCGTCTGTATGAGCTTATCCAAATATTTTCAATACCCACCTATGCACTTTTGAATAAGATTGACATTAATCCGTTAAGTACCTCAGAAATTGAAGAATTCCTTAAGGAAAAATCAATTCCCCTCCTTGGAAAAATACCATTCGATGAACGAATGGTCGAAGCCATGATAGAGGGTAAAACCATCATCGAATTCAATGAGAGTCTCGAAACTTCAAAAGTGATCATGGAGGCATGGAACAAAATAGAAAACCTTTAAAAGTAATATATCATGGAAATCAATATTGCATTTGCACTTAGCAAGAACGGGGCATTTGAGAAAAAACACTTTGGAGATGCAGATAAATACCAGATTTATCACCTCTCCAATGACCTGTTCAACCTGCTGATTGAGGAAGAGAATCCTTTCAAATTAATGGATGAAACAACCGGACATGGATCGAAAAAAAAAGCTGACAACATCATTGATTTTCTCACTCAAAAAAATGTATCAGTCCTTGTTTCCAGGAAATTCGGCAGGAATATTAAGCATATCGTAAACCACTTTATCCCTGTAGAAGTCAATGAAGAAACTCCTGAAAAAGTAAAAACAATCCTTCTAAAACATATGAGATGGCTTCAGGAAGAGTTGGACAAACAGCCTGATCAGTATAAGTTGTTTGTGATCAATAGCGGGATCCTAAAATTAGCTGTTCAAAATTGAAATTAGGAAAAGGAATACTCGACAATGAAAAGAGAAAGAATTTATCCGGAATCGGGAGTCGAACTAAGTCCATTTATATCCAGGAATTACGACCGGATCATGGCCCTGGCGTCCATGGGACACTATCCGAAATCCATCATTCAGGCTGTTAGTGACATGCAGATCCAACCGGATGACCATATTCTAGATCTGGGATGCGGGACCGGTTATAACAGCAGTTTAATGGCTTCCCACATCAACAAAACGGGGAGTATTCTTGGTCTGGACATTTCCGGAGAGATGGCCCTTCAGTTCCAAACACGCTTTTCTGAAGATGACCATATCACTTTTGAAAATCAACGTATTGATATTCCTTTTAAACTGGAGAAAAAGTTTACCAAAGTTTTTATTGGATTTGTGATCCATGGATTCCCGCATCATGTTCGGCAAGCTGTAATCGAAAATGCCTTTTTTCATCTTGAAGCAGGTGGGGCATTCTATATCCTGGATTTCGCCGAATTTGATATGAATGCCATGCCCTTCCACCATCGTGCAGTATTCAAAGCTGTGGAATGCAAGTATGCTTTCGATTATATCAAACGTGACTGGAAATCCATCTTGAAGGAACATGGATTCAGTGAATTCACTGAGCACTTCTATCTTAAAAAATATATGAGATTGCTGAAAGCGGTAAAATAGAAATTGATGAGAAAACATATTATACTCGGCACTCTAATTATTGCATGTGTCCAATTAAATTCACAAAGTCAAAATAGGCTATACAGTATGAACTATGAACCAATTGGAATAATGCATACAGATTATTCCCCGGAGACCGGTGCTCCCCGGCAGGGTATCCTGGTACCTGACAATTCAGGAACCATTGAGATCTTTCCCGAATACCGGAAGGCCCTTACAACACTGGATAGTTTTGAATATATAATCGTGATCTATCATTTCGACAGGGTTGAATCATGGGATCCTCTGGTAGAGCCACCAGCATCTGATCACGATTATGAATTTGGTCTTTTTGCCACCCGGAGTCCAAGGCGGCCCAATCCAATAGGATTTGCTGTGATCAGACTCCATAAGATCGAGTCAGGCATAATGCATGTCAGTGGTATCGACGCATTCGACGGAACGCCCGTGCTGGATATCAAACCCTTCCTGCCTTCCATAGATTGTGTGAAAAGCGTCCAAAATGATACCATGGAACATAGGCTGGGGCATCATGACGAAATTTTCATAAAGGATTCATCCTTTTATAAATAGTGTTAAATTCAATCTCATGAAACTTACCGTACTCACTGAAAACTGTGCAGGCGCAAAATTCGGTGCGGAACATGGGCTCTCCTATTTGATCGAAGTCGAAGGAGAGAAGATACTGTTTGATACCGGACACAGCGACCTGTTCCTTAGAAACGCTGAACTGCTACATATCAATCTGGAAACAGAGGTAGATACCGTTGTATTGAGCCATGGTCACTGGGATCATGGAGACGGACTGCAATACCTTGATGGTAAAACTTTAATTACCCATCCGGCCTCTTTCATGAAGCGGTACAGGAAAAATGACCACTCCAATGTAGGTCTGAAGCTATCACGAGATCAGGTTGAAACAAAATTCAAACTGATCACCACAAAAGATCCTTATTACATAACATCCTCCATCCTCTTTCTGGGAGAGATACCCCGAATGAATGACTATGAATCAAAAACCTCCACTTTTATTGACCAAAAGGGTAAGGTTGATGATATTCCTGATGACTCGGGGCTTGCAATTATTCAGGATAACCAGTTAATCATTGTATCAGGATGTGCACATGCTGGTATATGCAACATGATTTCACATGCTTGTGAAATAACAGGCATCAGGAAAATCAAGGCAGTATTGGGGGGATTTCACTTAAAACATCAATCCCTTCAATTGAAAAAGACCATTCAATTCCTCAAAAAGAATGAGGTAACTCATATTTATCCCTCCCACTGTACAGAATTACCGGCACTCTCAGCATTCTTTGAAAACTTTGGGATCAAACAACTAAAAAGCGGAATGATCCTGGAGTTCTGAGAATTCCTCTATTTTAGATTTCTACTCTTTTTTTTTGTACGTTATTATGCTTTTAAGCGAAAGTGCCAGTTGGTATGTAATCTACTGTACCCTCAACAGATTTGTATGGTATACTTCTGTGTTTGGATTGCCATTTTGCATTCCCAGCTCATATGCCATTTGATAGTTGGCTTTTGCAAGATCTATTTGACCACTATTTTCATAGGCCTCACCCAGACTGTCATATACGTTGGCTGATTTCGGGTATCTTTTAATATTCTCTTTGAAAATCCGAATGGCATTTTCCATATCATTATTTTGCAGGTATCTGTAGCCCAAAAAATTAATGGTGAGCTCAGAAGTTTCAACCTGATAACCATATTTTTCTGTCACAGTTGCAAAATGCGCATCCACCGCAGCCAATCCCTCATTGAATTTATGTTGCGGAAGGATAAAGTCTGAGAAAATATAACTCAGCCCATTGTAAATACTGAGATGAGGAATGGACCCATGGTCCTCATCTCTCATGATAGTGTATTGAAAATCAATGGTTTTTCCCGATCTGTCTTTCATGATGGCGGAAAATTCTTTCAATGGCTCAAAGTAATTGATCTCATTACCGACTGTCATGGAATAGAACTTATGGGTTCTGTATTTTGACTTCAATTTGGTTTTTGCCTGTTTCACAAGATAATTGTCATCGTATTGCAGATATGGACTAATTGCGATATATGCGTTAAATAGTTCAGGATTGTTGAATAGTGAATAGGTGGCAAACGTCCCCCCAAATGAATGTCCCATAAGTATTCTGAACTTTGCTGTGCGGTATTGATTATCAATATGCGGAATCAGTTCATCATCTAAGAAACTTAAAAACTTTTCAGCTCCCCCCGTTGTGGGTTGATTTTCCACATGGGTGGGAGAGAAATCCCTGGTCCGGTCCACATTTGTAATGGCCACAACGATCAGTTGTGGAATCAATCCCAACCTGGACAGGTACTCCACAATGCCGGATCCATGAAAAAAATGGGTCTCGCCATCCAGCAGGTAGAGTACAGGGTACTCTTCCGTACCTTGTTCATAGTCGGGTGGAAGATAAACCAGCATCGTACGTTCTTCATTGAGTATTTTGGAATGGATGGTTACTGTTTTACCAATAGTAATATCATCACCACCTGCCCTGGCAATACTGCAATATGTAAACAACATCATTACAGTTAATAACTTAATACCATTCATTTTCTTCCAATTATTACTGATTAATAGGTTCATAATTACCGAGAATTTTAGTAATACTAAAGATATCCTTTGCACAGGAGAATATCAAGAGGTAGTATGCCTGCATCTTAATAAATTACCGCTATATTAGTAAGTGTAAACGAATGATCATGATCGACTTTTTCTCATTGGACGTGCCATGATCCGGGAACACAAATAGTTTACATTCATTAATCAGATAAAAAAATCCAACAATTATGAAAGCTTCGCAAAATAGAAGAGAATTTTTAAAGATTTCAGCAGCAGGTGCCGTAGGAATGACGGTTTTAACGCCTTTTGGATGTTCATCGGGTGCGGTTGACAGAAAAAGTTTTGGTGTGGGACTGCAACTCTATTCCATACGTGATGCGATGGAAGCTGATATACCGGGTTCATTAAGAAAGGTATCAGATCTTGGGTATAAATATGTAGAACTTGCCAGTTATTCAGAGGGTAAGTTTTACGGATATGCTCCAGCTGAATTTGGAAAGATGGTTACCGATCTGGGAATGGAGGTGCTCAGCAGTCATACCCAGGTTGAATCCGCCGGTGTTACCCTGGATAATGCGAAGATAATGGCAGATGCACATGCTGAAATTGGTGTTAAATACTGTATACAACCCTGGGTCGAAGAGGCCGACCGAAACATCGAATTCTACAAAAAAATGATTGGAGATTTGAACCAGGTGGGTGAAATCATGAAAAATGTGGGAATTCAGTTTGGCTACCACAACCACAATTTCGAATTCGATACCATCAACGGAATCACACCCTACTACGATCTCTTTATGCCGGAAATGGATGCAGATCTGATTACCATGGAAATAGACCTTTACTGGGTTATCAAAGCCGGACAGGATCCCGTGGAGATGTTTAACAAATATCCGGGCAGGTTCCAGCTGTTCCACATGAAAGACATGTATACCGAAACTGCTCCCTATTTCGATGTAGTGAAGGACGATATTTCCCCTGTTGGTGAGGGGATCATCGATTTTAAGCGGATCCTGGCTGCCAAAGAGGTTGCAGGAATGAAACATATGTTTGTTGAAGATGATAACCAGGGCAATGGGAAACCCTTTGAAGGCATTGAAAGCAGCATCAAAAACCTTACCACCGATATTCTGGCATAAGAGAACAGATCTACTCTTCCAAGCAGAAATGAACCTAAATGCAACTGAATCTCTCCTTCGTCCATAAATTTCACACGGTACTTCTGTTCCTGGTTATTCTCACCCCGGCTGCTGTGGTATCCCAGGAATCAGTAATAATTAGTAAGATTTCAGCTCCTGTGACTTTTGATGGTCATCCTAATGAAGAGGCGTGGAACGAAACAACGCTGTTTCCCATGATTGTCAGTTCTCCAAATTTCGGTACAGAACCTTCCGAGATAAGTGAAGTGATGATAGGGTACGACCAGGAGTATCTTTGGATTGGCGCAAGACTATTTAGTAAAGATCCTTCCAACATTACCTCCACAAGTAAAAAAAGAGATGAAAAATCGAGGAACTCAGACTCGTTCGGAATTATCCTGGATACCTATGACGACAATGAGAATGCCCTTGCTTTTTTTACCATGCCTTCAGGAGCAAGGATCGACTATACCGTTTCAAATGACGGAGAAAGTGGTGGTGGATCCAACAGAGGTTCCATCAACCGGAGTTGGAACACTTTCTGGGATGTGGAGACTTCAAGAGATGAACTGGGTTGGTATTTGGAGATGCGGATTCCTTTTTCGAGTCTTCGGTTTCAGACTATAAATGGTAAAATCAGGATGGGAATGATCCTGAATCGCAGGATAAGCTATATGAATGAAATGGTTACCTATCCGATCATTGATCCCAAGTATGGATTCTATGCATATTTAAAACCATCGCTCGCACAAACCATTGAATTTGAGGATATAGAACCACATAACCCAGTGTATATTTCTCCTTATGTGATTGGTGGATACTCCAGCAACTGGGATCTGAATGATGCTGAAACTCTCTACCAGAAAGAAAATAAACCGAAGCTTGAGGCGGGACTGGATGTGAAATACAGCCTCACAAGCAACCTGACACTCGATCTTACTGCCAACACCGATTTTGCACAGGTAGAAGCAGATGATCAACAGGTGAACCTGACCCGGTATTCTATGTTTTTTCCCGAAAAGCGCCTCTTTTTCCAGGAAAGATCCGGCATTTTCAATTTTAGCCTGGGGGGACGATCAGACAATTTGTTCTACAGCCGACGGATTGGTATTGTAGATGATGAGCAGGTCCGTATTTACGGAGGTGCCCGGATGACTGGACGGATTAACAAATGGGATGTGGGGATATTGGATATGCAAACTGAAAGCCATAATGATACTCCCTCTGAAAACTTCGGTGTGGCAAGAGTTCGCAGGCAGGTGATCAATCCCAACTCCTATGTGGGTGGCATGATGACTTCAAGAATCGGCACAGATGGCAACTACAATGTCGCCTATGGCTTGGATGGGATTTTCCGCATGTTCGGAGATGATTATCTGGATGTGAGGGTGGCACAGACCTTTGAGACCGGAGCTGAAAACAGAGTTTTTTCGACCGATCCCACCTTTGTTGGAATAAACTGGGAACGCCGTACAGATGAAGGTTTTGCCTATGATCTGAACTATACATTTACCGGCGAGCAGATGAATCCGGAAATGGGCTTCCTAAGGCGCAACGACATCCAGGGTCTGGGATCAAGGTTCCAATATGGCTGGATACCCGGCGAAACATCGAAGTTCTTTAGTTACCGCGCCATATTCCAGGTTCGAAGATATAACAGGGTATCGGATGGTGCACTGGAATCCATGGAGATCTCCCCGGGTACTTTCTTTATGACCAAAAAGGGATTTGGCTCCTTTCTGGAGTTCAAGTATATGAAGGAGGGTGTTGAAGAAGAATTTGACCTGTCTGATGAGGTAATAGTCCCGGCAGGGGAATATGAATTCATGGGTTTTGAAGGAAGGGTATTCACCCCCCAGTCAAAACCTGTGGGCGCAATGGTACGGCTGGAAGCAGGAGGATTTTATGACGGGAACATCATTTCGGTGGAAGCATCTCCCATCCTGAATCTCTCTGCAAGCTTACAACTTTCAGGGGCATACGAGTTTAATTACATCAGTTTCCCGGACCGGAATCAAAGCATGCAGAGCCACATAGGCAGACTGAATATTCTTTACATGTACAGCACCAAGCTATCGCTTAGTACTTTCGTACAGTTCAACAATGCCAATGAAGCATTTATCGGGAATTTCAGGCTGAGGTACAACCCCAGGGAAGGGAATGATTTCTACCTGGTTTTCAATGAATACCGCGGTTTTATAGAAACCCCTTCCATTCCTGAAAAACCACCCTATTATAACCGGGCCATCCTGTTGAAGTATACCCACACATTCAGGTTGTAGGTATATTAACGACCACTATCTTGAGGAGAGAACCGGACATGCTTAAAGATAAAAAAAAACAAACCAGAGGCGATAAAAATTTCAGTGCGCAAACGGGCTTCTATTATTCCTGGGATTTTCCTGCATACGATGAGGGATTCTTTGCCACCGAATTCAGTATAACTGCGGAATTCAGGTATTACCTGTCAAAAAAGAAACCTGCCCCCAGGGGAACCTACCTGCCCCCGAATTTCAGGCATCAGAAACTCGAAACAGATAATGAAATGGTTGAAAACTACTCAAAAGTTCAACCACCGAGGTAGTAAATTATGGTTGCTTGCTATGAGTAATTATTTTGTATATTGCTTTGCTTTCGAATCCAATTCAGATACATTATTTATCAGGAATTCCTAAAATGTCTAGTCCTAAAATCCTGACAATAGTTAAAATTTCATTAATTATTTTTTAGATATTAATCCATTATCCTCTATGAAAACAAATCGATTTATT
>Ga0209013_10004827_pt1 | contig 11738 bp, 10 predicted proteins | sample Cruoilmetagenom2_FD_187291 | JGI IMG/M metagenome (GOLD analysis project Ga0209013, IMG submission 187291) | Oil polluted marine microbial communities from Coal Oil Point, Santa Barbara, California, USA - Sample 2 (SPAdes) (version 2) | ecosystem: Environmental > Aquatic > Marine > Oil seeps ...
TTTCCGCTTTTGCCTCTGATCAAACAATATATCCAAGTCTGTGTCGCCTTTTACGGCAGGCAAGAGGTGTTCATTGCTCTTCCAGTGGCAGTATTGGATGTTATGTTTATCAAGATCAGCAACAAGATCACAAACAATTCCCAAGCGAGGATCTTGTCGGTCGGAAGCAACAATAGCATGGTCTGCAATAACCATCAAATACCATTAAGAATGCGCTTAACGCGAATTTTCGGGGTAAACCCTGATTCATAATGCTGCCTGGCCTTTTGTTCCATATCAACTCGTTTTGCTGGGTTTAAAAGCAAGAGTTTAATATTCTCCACCCACTCGCTGACATCATCGGCATGCACAAGCAAAGCGGTTTCATTGTGTTTGAGAATTTCCCGGTGCGCCAGGATATCAGAAGCGACGATGGCTTTGGCGTAACCCATGTATTGAGGAATTTTCAAAGGAGACATTCCCTTTCCTTTTGGAGCGCGTTTACTGGGACGAAATTGCAAGGGGGCTAATGCCACATCAAAGCAATTTAAAAAAAATGATATTTCTGATGGATTACGATACCCATAGAAAAAGATATTTTCATGCTGGTCATTATTTATAGCGTACTCCTCCTTCTTTTAAATTCCAGTTCACTGAGTACTATGTTGAATCTTTTACGGTCCCTTTTGTGAACAAGGAGATCTAAGTCCGTCTGCCCTGCACAGCTTTTTTACAGGTTTATATTGCTCTTCCAGTGGCAGCACCTTATTTTATTCTGGTTAAGATTTTTAAAAAAAGTTTTGCAAATTTCTAATGGTTGCACATCAAGATCCTTGGTAAATGAAACTCTTGCATAAAAAAATGTTCCATAAAATTTAAAAATGAAAACAATATTTGAAAAAATATATATTAAGCACACAAGATTACCTCAATGTTGAAATCGTTCAGTCACTAAATAGTTTTAATTTGAGCATTTATAGACGATTGAGTTTTAGTGGGTATTTTTATTAATTAATCATGGATAAACCCCCGGCTTTGCCGGGGAGACTCCCAGAGTTTGACAATTCCGGGAATATTCAAAAGTCTCCCAAATGTCACCTCGTGAAGGCTAACAAAGAAAGAGGCTTTGGACGAAATATTACTAAAAAGCAGATCACACAGCATGAAATTGCAAATATCAAATGCATAGACAGACACATACAAAAGCAGAACGATGCTGATCGAAAACCAGACCAGCGGAATCTGTGCTGACATTTGCCACCTTTAGGTGTCCCATGGTTTTATGACCGCTTTGAGCGGTTCACAAATCAAGCCTCCGGCTTTGCTGGAGGTCGCTGACTGCTTTTTCCCAAACTTTTATCCTCCTTGCTGTGAGGTTATTAATAGAGAGATTTGTATGTGAATAAGAAATAGCTTTTTTTCTTAAAGCTTTCTTTGATTCTACATCCAAATTGAGTATCTTACTTAATGATTTGGATAGTTTAACAACATTACCATAAGGAACTACTTCACCTATTCTTTCTTTACTGATAAAATGGTTATCTACTACATCCCAAGCAATTACAGGCAGTCCACACGCCAGATATTGTGGAATTTTTTGAGAATAAGAAGAGTTAGACAGCCTATTACCGATTTTCATTGTTATTAATGTTAGATCTGCCGCTACATCCATTGCTCGCATATATTCCGGGACAAGTTCGTAAGGTACTTGTCCTGTAAAAATAACGCTGTCTGCAGTGCCTTCATTTTTTGCCAGCTTTTCGAGTTCATTTTTATCTTTACCACTGCCAACTAAAATTAAACCGACACTTCCATTACATTCGATGAATTTAATACTTTTAATTAGCATTTCAATATTACGATTATTTCTTAATGCTCCAATGTATCCGATCAAGTGATCAAATTTATTAAGATTCAACTTTTGGCGGCTTGCCTTTTGGTCACTCGGGGAAAAAAAATCAATATTCACACCGTTAGGTATAAGAATTAATTTATCTTTTGAAATACCGAATTTATAATGAAGCCATTCAATATACGGAATACTTACTGTATCTGCAACTACTGCTTTTTTAATTATTATTTTAAAAAGAGGTTGCCAAAAGTTGTTGATAATTTTACCTTTCCAGTTCTGTTTACCGGAAAATGAGCTATGCTTTGCTAAAGTTTTAAAGATAAGCGGAACTTTCATAAACCATGAGAGTACAAGAGGAACTACTGGCGTCTGTCCGATTCTTAAAATAAGGGCATCAAACTGATGCTTTCGATGAAGTTTTAGTACCTTAATTAGAGTGTCAATTACATAAGCCCAATACTTGAACTTATTAAAGTTTTTATGATTCTTTGCATATTTTATCCTGGAATCAAAATATTTTTTAGGATACGTCGGTGAAGGAATTACACAAACAATTTGTTCTTCAAGTTCTTTATATAGGGCGTTTATAAACTCTCTTTCATTTATACCAGGACCATTATCAATAGAAATGTCGTATTCAGTAATATAAATGAATCTCGGTTTTGGGGTACTTGCACACATAATAAAGTATCATTTCATTTTTGCAGATCAATTAAATAGAAAATTAGAACATTTATTGAGAATGAAGCACTTGTATAATCTGCTCCGCTGCTTTTCCGTTTCTGTATAAATAAGGGTGTTTTTTACCTGTTTGTATATGTTCAACTACACTTATAAATTTTGATGGGTCGCAACCAGCCAGAACATTCCAACCTGCTTCACAATATGTGCTACAGGAAAATGCAGTCTGGTTGTAGCCAGAGCGCCTACAAGCGTTGTATTTGTATCACCATAGCCTATAACGAAATCAGGTTTTCCTTTAAAATTACCTCCTCAATTTTTTCAAGGATTTGTCCTGTCATTGCCCCGAGCCGTGAGACAGGCCATGTACACCGAGATAATAATCAGGTTTTGATATTCCCATATCGGTGATAAAAACATCTGACATGTTTTTATCATAATGTTGCCCTGTATTGATGATAATTTCTTTGATTTTAGAGCTGTCACTCCTCGTAATTTTATTGTGCTTTATAACAGCGCGAGAGACTGTTGTGCTTCAGCATACTGAGGACGGGCTCCGATTGTTGCGATAATTTTTACATTTAGATAGATTCTAAAACCAACCAAAAATGTTTTAGTTGTCAAAAAAATGTTCTGTCGAATGAATAACCCTAACCGCTGTTTTTCCGTCCCATAATTCAGGAACTTTACCCTTTATTGGAGTTTGGTATTCCTACCATATTCCTGGCATTAGCAGTTTCCCTTCCTTTTTCACAACTTCCACATCTCCCCAATCTCTCTCACCGCTCCAAACCAGGCATTCTTTTTTTTCAGGTAGTCCAATGTCATCAGATATAAATCCCACAGGTCCGGCTTTATAATGCTGTTCGGATGCCAGAGGAGAGTCAGAATGCCGTTGACATTTTCCACTGCTTCGGTGATTTGCTTTATATATTCAAAGGCAGTATCTTCATCCAGGCGCATTCCCTTGGATGGTTTCAGCATGGCGCCGTCCTGGATGATGAGAGGGATTTCCTTTATCGGCAGTTCCTTTTCGTTCTTCAAGTCGTAAAGATTCCAAGGATAACAAGTTCCAAACCGGAAGCCAATATTGTCATTAAAACCGAGAGTTGAATCATATTTGAATCCGGCTTCCGCCTGAACTGCAGGGGTTACACGTATGTCATAATGGAGGTAATGCTGGCGGGTGCTGACGATATCATTGCCCAAAGCTTCTTCTAAAGATTCCTTTTGACGTTTCATCTCATCCGCATCGTCAAACGAATACCAGGAGGGATGAAGTCCAATTTCCCAGCCGCTCTGGTCTATCTCACGAATCATCTCTGTTACAGTACATCTTTGATTATCAAATACAACCAAATCATAAAGTTCATACATGCAATCCGTGCGATGTCGCTTTGTGACGGCGCTCAAGCCCGGCCAGAAAAAAAAGGTGGAATGAGCGTTGCATTGCTTTTCCGCTTTCAGCCAGCGTTCATAGCAATGAAGAGGGTCTTTTTGTTTGGCACGTATTCCCAACCGCATAAAGTCTATACTGACACCCACAAGAGACCTAATTTTCTGGAGTGCGCCGCCGCTATTTAATAATTGCGCCTTCCTTGATCTTAAGGATTGTTTGAGTGAATAGAGCGACACCACATCTACATCATGAGTCAAACATACCGCAAAAGGTTTTCCATCCGGCCAAGTCGGTTTTTGCCCGCCATTTTGCAGATGATCCTCATCCACCACAGGTCGGTAAAGAGGACCTAAGGGATTCAGGACATTGAAGGCAAAACCCGGGACGATCCGCTCAGGGGAGAAATCGGATGGCAATCGTTCTGCCTCATAGCGGCCTTGGAGGAGTTTTTGGTGGTTGATGGTCATATGAGATGCAGAATATATATCCAATTATGAGGCACGATACTAACGAACGCCCTCCTTGAATAAATCTGTATAATACCAGTAAGCTGGGTTATAAATTTTTATACTGTTAATATTTTTATTGATAACCTTAACTAACAGCACTGATTCTTCACCACTAATATCCGACGTTAAGTGTTTACGCACAAAGGATGTTATCTTTTGGATAGGCAAAAAACCATTTTTTATCAAACGTCTATTGAGAGAGCTGTTTGAATCCAAGGTTTTAAAACTCACAGCATAAACCATAGTCTCATTCAAACGTCTAACGGTAGCCTTTAATATTGTATTAAATATTATTTCATTATTTTGTTCACATACTAAGTCGACAATCTCGCACCTATGAACATCGGTGGCCGAACTTTTTGTAATTACATACCCAACCAGCTTGCCGAACTTTCTTGCTAAAAGAAATTTATATTTCACGTTAGGATTTTTAAAAATTCGCCATTTCAAATACTTTGAAGTACGGTTTATTGTAATACCAAATTTGCCTTTATTGCGATCGAAAAACTGATCTACATCACTGTCAATACTATCAATATCCTCAACCACTTCAAATGTTATGCTTTTATCAATCTTGCCCCATTCAGAAAATAATATCATCAAAGGATAGCTGAACATATGGCTAATATATTTACAGAGTATTTTTAATGCTCTGTTTGGTATTTTTCTTTCTATTAAGGAATCTATTGTTTTTTTTAGATACACATTCCTTGTTGCCTTTTCATACCTCAAATATTTCCCCACCGCCTTATACCCAAGTTTTCTTCGTATCTTGCCTGGCGTACCATGTGCAAAAGTCGTGTACAACAGGTCAAATCCTTTCATTGCTTCTTGTAAAAACTTCTTCTCATGAATAAAATATATACCTGTTCCTAAATATTTTGGGTGAAGGATTGTGTTTTCTGTTTTACCAAGTAAAAAATTTTGGCCGAAATAATCAAGCTGTATGGGTATCAAGCCGTGATGCCCAACGATCGCATCGGATTCGGACTCTGTAATTACCCATATACTACCAATACCCTGCGGTGTCTCCAGCCATTCCCAGCGATGTTGTTCTGCTGTCCGACAACGCCCAGTAATTTTGTTGTAGAGCTTGACGATTTCATATTCATCACCCGCTTGATACCTTCTGCTTTCGAGTTTTGCCAAATTAGTGTTCCTCAACCTTTAATTTTCTTGTTTTTTTGGCAAAACTTTATCCAGATTAATCACCATCTTATCAATAGTAAGCCATTCCCCAGCTGAAATCGATTCGTCTGTGATTTCAACGCCGTATTTTTCTTGAAAAGCAAAAATAATGCTTATCATATCTAATGAGTCCGCCCCTTGATCGGTAAGACTTTCTTTATGATCTAACTTTTTCCAATCAAGTCTCACATCTGTTCCCTTAATAATAGCTATAACATCTTCGTGCGTGACTCTTGTTGTCATCTATCTCCTCCTTAAAATTGACGATGCAATGGATAGCCCAACGCCAAACCCGCATACTAAAAGATTTTGTTTCGTCGTATCTTCCAGGTAATTTATTAACATCATTGGTATAGTGGAAGAAATGGTATTGCCGTAGTCTTTAACCACAAAAGGTGTCTTTTCAGGTTCAAGCTTCATCCGCCTGCATATATTATCTACGATGTATTTGCTGGCTTGATGAAATAAAAAAAGATCAATATCTTCTTTTTTTAAGCCGTTTGTTTCAAGACATTTATATACTATGGCAGGCACCTCTTTCATTGTAAATTCAAAAATACCTCTTCCATTCATCACTAGCAATCCGTTATTTCGTTTTATAAGATGGTCGAAACGGCTTCCGTCTGTTTCAAATATCCCATTTTTGACATCAAAAACTGGATTCTCTGTCAAAAAAGTTGCCGTGGCTCCATCGCCAAAAAGCAGGTCTGTATTCTTGTCATTTGTATCGATGATGTTTGAATAAGGGTCGCTGGTAAAAAGCAAGCCCTTTTTTAGGCCATTTGACTCCATAAAACTCTTTGCAATATGCAAAGAATAAACATACCCTGAGCAGCCCAATGAAATGTCAAATGCAGCGCAATTCTTTGGTGCTCCTAGTTTGGCTTGCACAATAGCCGACGTGTGAGGAAGCTGATAATCGCCGTTTTGTGTGCAAACACAAAGAAATTCTATATCTTCTAAGACAGATTCGGTTACACGCTCAGCCAAATTATCATACGCCAAAATACAAAGATCAGAGGCCTTTTCTGATGACTGTTTACGCGCCAACGAAGTCATTCCAATTTTTTCTGTAATAAATGTATTCGTGACCCCGTGCTTTTCTGTCTTTTCAAGATTACTTACGCGTTCTGAAGCGATGTGACACCCTATATTATTAATCCCTATCATTATTTTATATCCCTCGAGAAATATATAGAACCAATTGACTCGCCGCCTAATCTTATTGCGGATTTGGTATTGCTTGCTCCAATATTTCCAACAACTTCAATTTCCAATAATACTTGCTCTATCAGATGTATCTTCTCCCAAATCAAATCATATCTGGCCAAGAACCATTGGCCATAGCCTTCGGATGGGAATAAAGTGCTCACCAGTTTCTTATTAAGAGCAATTATTATATTAATTACCAGCGCATCTGTATGCAGTATGAGCGTTGCAGACTTGGAATCCTTGTGGATTTGGCAATCTGCAATCAATTTTTCTTCATCATACGGCTCGTAAACCGATACAGTTTTTTCACGTCCCTTTAGTCCAACAAAAAAAACATCCTCGCCGCATTGGAGACGAAACATTGCATTATATTCTTTTTCTACACTATGTTTTTCGCTCGCATTACAAAAAAGATCGTACCTGCCCTGCTCTTTCAAAAGAGCCCGAACATTAAGTTGCAACCGTTTTACAGTCCCCAATGACCAACTTTTAACGGCTTCAAACAGTCCATGGGTCATACTTGACCCCTGAATATAAGTGCGATGTTCTAAAAAGACAAAATTCGCATCGTATGATTTAGAAATATCCATAGTATTTTCTCCCAACCAGCGTCATCATCTCCTTTGGGCTGCCACAAAAAACTAACTAACTACCAAACTAAGTATAGCCTTTCAATCGAAACCGACTCGATTTACGCCCAAGGCATAAAATATTCGAGAAAAGCGCTTCATCTTTGCAAGAATCGTAAGTCCACATTTTAACAACTCCTGCTCAAAATCATTGATTGAAACAGAACCATCAGCGATCTCCCAAAAATGAGCCGGCGAAGTAACCTTGTTCTTTAATGTAACAAAACGAAACTTCCTTTTGCCTATTATTGGCAATTGAAAATCAAATTGTAACCACAGTTTTTCATTTCGAGGAACGCTTAAGAATACGTGTTTTTTGCAGGCATTACTTATTTTTTCAATAACACCCTTAAATTCAATAAAAGGGATATGTTCAAATACTTCGAATGCCAATATGTGATCGTAGTGATCTGGGAATTGGTATTCGACAAGATTTGCAACAATGTCTGGTTTTTTTCCTCTGTCAATATCAAGTGTTTTAACATTAACGCCTTTTGATTTTAAATAATTAGCAGTGAATCCAGAACCAACACCTATTTCAAGGACATTGTCTCCAGAGCTAACTTTATTTTGCATCAGCTTTTGCTGGTTCCAATATAACCTCCAGTGTTCTTCGGATTCCAAGTCATAAATCCATTCAGCGGAGTATTTATATTCAACACCCCTGATGGTTTCTTTTTTATAATTATATTTCATAGTGGGTATCTTTTGCTATCTCGAAAGGTTAGTGCCATCATCCCAATCTTCTCTTAATTTGACTTGAAATCAACACAACACAATTTACTTTATAAATCCTATCCGTTGAAAGAACATATGTATCGGTTTTCTAAGTTCTTCATCCTGTTTCATTACTGGAAGATAATAAATAACTAAACAGAATAGACCTAATAACAATATTCCTATTTCCCGCACTCCTACTGACCACTTAGCTAAGGCTATGACAATAAGCAATGGACTGCTATATATGCTGTATTTAACAATGTGATATAGAGCCCGTATAACAGGCACACCTGCTTTTGAAATAAGCCAAAAGCAGAGGAAACCGTAACACGCAACTCCTGTACTCGCGAGCAAAAATAGTGTAAACATTACATCACGGGACATGCCGCCGATAATGAGTGATGCAACCCGACTAACAAATAATACACTATTAAAAAGTAACCCATAGTGTTGTTTCTCAAGTACGGCAAACAACGTACTGATTGGAGAAGATATAAACTGAAAAAAAATCCATATCCCAAGTATCTGCATATACACACCAGCCTCAGCCCATCGCGCCCCGAAAGTCACAATAAAAAGGTCTTCACCTATAAGCGTTAGCAGTAAGATAGGAAAAATACCGAGAGAGACTAAACGGTTAAAAACTTCCTCCAATACTTTTGGCAGGTTCCCTGTGCGGTTATGTGCTTCCGATGCTTTTTGAAAAAAAACCTGGGCAACAGCTCTGCCTACCATATTCATAGGCATACTCAAAACTGTTTTCCCAAGAGCATAAAAGCCTACCACCTTTGGAGAAAAATAAAATGCCAGTAGCAAGACAGGTAATTGTCGTGATGCAGTATTCATAAGCGCTGACCATGTATTGTAGATAGGAAACTTTTTGTGCCGTTTCAGCCCGTCAATCATCTTTTCCCATCGGATGCTTGTCTTGAACAACCCGCGATCATCCCGCCATATCTGACCACCGAGAAGAAATGTGGAGACAATTTGACCCAGAATGCCTGTTCCGATCAACACCCCACCACTGACAAAACCAGCAAAACCCGCACCTAACTTTGCCCCCTGCGCAATAACAGCAGAAACAACTCGCGCAATAGAAAGCCGTCCAAAATGTTTTGTTCTGGAGTTCCAGTAATTTAATGCCTTAAAAATGCCGGTGACAAATACTGCTATTGGAGTTAGCCAGAGATATCTTTTCAGCTCCGGTGAATTAAGCAGGTTTACAATTACATCGTCGGAATAAAAGATGATAAGAGCGCTTATGCCTGTGATGATTAAGACAATAAAAAGACTTGCGCTAAAAAGATTTACAGCCTCTTCGTCTGTCTTTGGAAGCATTATGGCAAGCTCATAACGCAAACACGCCACAACGCCGATTATGCTTGTAATGGATACAAAAAGGGCAGCAACACCAAATGCCTCCGGCGCAAAGAGCCGGGTAACGATCGGTGCTACAAACACACCGAGCCCCTGGGCAAAGACGCTACCGGTGACGAGTTTTAAAACATTTCCTGCGAAGCTGGAGGATGATTTTGACATATAATTATGTTATCTGGGAAGCTGATTAGCTCTTATGTTGTTGAGTTCATAAGCTGTTAAGTGGTTGACTATTTTCTCCGCCGCCCTGCCATCTCCATACAGCTTCGGGCGGTGGTTGCCTGTTTTAAGAGACCTGACTGCCTCAACGATCTTTTCCCGGCCTGCCCCGACAACCACATTCCAGCCTGCTTCCACGGTCTCTGTCCATTCTGTTTCCGTCCTCATTGTAACGCAGGGCACTCCGAAAAAGTATGCCTCTTTTTGCATCCCGCCGGAGTCTGTGAGGATAACTTTGGCATTTTGCTCAAGTATGAGCATGTCCAAGTAACCGACTGGACCGATGATCTTGAGTGAGGGGTGAGGGGTAAGGAGTGAGGAAAAGTTCGCATCCAAGATTTGCCTTGTTCGTGGGTGGACGGGGAATATGATCGGTTCGTTAATTTCGAGAAAGGCTGAAAGAATGTTTTGAAGGTTTTCAGAAATGTCCGTGTTATATGGGCGATGGACTGTTGTCAGTAAGTATTCCTTTGGTTTTATTCCCAGATCCTCAAGGATTGTTGACTGCCTTTGGGCAATTTCTGAAAACTGAAGAACGGCATCGTACATGGTATCGCCGACGTTCAGCGTTAGGGGTGAGGAGTGAGGAGCGAAAAGTGAGGGGTAAGGGGGGAGGAGTGAGAAGTCTATTGATTCGACAAGTTTTCCATCATTGATTATATTGGTAAAACCTTCATTCCTGAGATTATTAACTGCCGTTTCTGTGGGGCAGAAGAGTATATCGGCGCAGTGATCTGTAAGGACGCGGTTGTGTTCTTCGGGCATTTTTCTATTAAATGAGCGAAGGCCTGCTTCGACATGCGCCACGGGAATATGGAGTTTTACTGCTGCAAGAGCGCCTGCGAGGGTGGAGTTGGTATCGCCATAGACAAGTACCCATCCCGGTTTTTCTTTGATCAGGATTTCTTCAATCTTTTCCAGCATGCGGCCTGTCATGGCCCCGTGGGATGCGCTGTTTATGCCGAGGTTGTAGTCCGGTCTGGGGATATTAAGTTCCTTAAAGAAGACATCCGACATATCCGTGTCAAAATGCTGGCCGGTGTGGATGATTATTTCTGTGAGGTGTGAGGTGTGAGGCGTGAAGCAATTGTGTTCGGCAATGGCGAGAGAGACAGGAGCAGCTTTGATGAACTGTGGTCGGGCACCAATGATTGTTACAATTTTCATAATAAAATAAATTTGACGGGCTATATTTAAGGGGGTGAACAGATAATAAACTATTCGTTTTTAATTACAAGGGTAAGGCTGCCCTCTTTTTTTACATAGTGCTTGCCACATGAAATGCACTCCAGATCGTCCGCAAGTCGTTCGCCGCATTCACAAGCCCATCCAATCTGTTTAGCCGGATTTCCTACCACCAGTGCATAATCGGGAATATTTTTGTTTACCAAAGCTCCGGCACCGATAAAGCAATATTGCCCGAGCGTAACTCCGCAAACGACTGTAGCGTTGGCACCGATGGTAGCCCCTTTTTTTGCTAAAGTGGGCCTCACCTGATCCATCTTACGTATTTCAGCTCTGGGGTTGTAAATATTCGTAAATACCATTGAAGGACCGCAAAATACGCCATTTTCCAATGTCACGCCTTTATAGACCGAAACATTGTTTTGAATCTTGCATTGATTACCTATGGTTACATCAGGGCCGATAACCACATTCTGCCCAATATTACACTGCGTTCCTATTTTTGACCCTCTAAGAATATGGGAGAAGTGCCAGATTTTCGTTCTGGCCCCAATGTCGGTTCCGTCATCAATAACAGCCGTTGGATGAATAAAAATTTCCTGTTGAATGTTTAGCTGCTCAGCTTTTGTGTCTAATGTTTTTAAATCAATCTTTTCACCATTTTGATCAATAGAACGCTGACTTGCATTCAGAACCCTAAGTACCCTAAGACCTTCGTTTCCGTCGGTTTTGGGATTGCTACCGTTTTGTATGCATTCAAGAAAATGCTGACATTCAAGGAGCAAAGG
>Ga0209013_10004828_pt1 | contig 11736 bp, 10 predicted proteins | sample Cruoilmetagenom2_FD_187291 | JGI IMG/M metagenome (GOLD analysis project Ga0209013, IMG submission 187291) | Oil polluted marine microbial communities from Coal Oil Point, Santa Barbara, California, USA - Sample 2 (SPAdes) (version 2) | ecosystem: Environmental > Aquatic > Marine > Oil seeps ...
GAAGCAAATATGAACGTTCGACTGGAAAGCAGGTGGGAAATCGTTAAGAGCGGATCAAGCCGCACAAAGAGGTTAACAAGATCACCTGGAGCATTACGGGCCTGAGAGACGATAAACAAAGCCAGGAAAACCAGCAAAGTTAGATACTGAACGAATTTTCTTACCTTAATCCAGGTTTTGGAGGGACGCCAGGTGTAGCGCTGCTTCATTGTTTACCTGTGACTGGTCTGAATATTACCTTTCGTCTGTATCAGATTATTATCCGGGAAGTGCCCAAGGTAGTAATAATATACAGATGTGGATTTTACGCGTTGACGGTCACTTCCTCAATGCGCAGCTGGTCCAATTTACTGCTGCCAAGTCCCATCTCAGCACCAGCGCGCACATACTCCAGTTCTTCGGGCTGTAAACCAAATAAACTGGCAGCATAACTGTCGGCAGCAACAATGTCGCGGCTGACAATGACGGTATCCGTCTTCTTAACGTCATCCAAATTTCCCCCACCAGGTCCATGGTCCATTAATAAACGCACCGCATCCACAACCGTCAAGGTTGGTTTCACGAGGCTTGTCAGGTCGGCTATACGCTGTCCTAGATTTCGATGCATCGCAGGCCGGTCTTTGATAACACCCAGTAAATTTTTCATACCTAAAGTTAAGCGCGCGCGACCGTGATGCTTCGCAATCGGCACATTGATCAACACATCAGTATTGAATATTTCGTCGTAGATTTCCACTTGATGGATGTCTACACCCTGTGGGATATCGCTTTCTTTGTACATAAATGGAGACATGATCACCATATCACCCCCGGCTGATTCAACCTGTTGGGCAATTCCGGACTTCTGGTAGGCCTGTTCTGGTGAACCGGCGTACGGATTATCCATCACACGCACCCGTGCAGCACCAGCTTCGTAGCACAACTTTACCAATGCCGCTATCACCCATGGATTGGTTGTGGCGGCGTACTCATAACTGTGGTTTCCATTACATATATTGGGCTTAATGATCACATCCGCGCCTTTAGAAACGACCGTTTCGATACCACCAAAACCGCTGATCGCTTGCCGCACTAATTGTTCTGGTTCGCCACCACGAGCAACGACCAGGTCTGGTCCTGCCATCGGAGCGTTTGTGGGAAAAGCAGTTTCATGCTCAGCCGGAATCAATGTCGGCGTGATATTGTCCTTCAATCCACAGGCGACCATGAATTGATCCACGGCTACGGCCCCCATCCCCAGGGCCATTAATCGCAGGAACTGTCTGCGGTTTATGTTTGTCATGCCAACATCTCTCCTTTCCCAAGATTTTTCGATCTGTGACATACCAACAACCGTTAACAATTATACTAAACAATCAAATGCCGCTGATTCACAAGCGGTTGGTATAGATGCGGGTTTCAGATTTTAGCGCCTTATTTCCCACCCTCGACTTGCAGGCGTGACTTCAGGGTCAGCCCCAGGAGCAAAATGGCTCCGAAGAAACTCTGCGACAGCAGCAGCCTCAGCACCCAGACATCCTGCAGCGACTGGGCGGCCAGGGGGCGCAGCACGACCATCCCCTGCACGACCACCAACCCGTAAGCCAGTGCCAGCCAGGCAATCTGCCGGACGCTGGTCTGGGGAGACAGAAACAAACGGTCAAAAAGCACCGTCAGGGGTAGGAGGAGCCAGACGTAATAGTGATACCAGGTGATGGGCGAGACCAGCAGCATGATGAAAATCACCAGCGCCAGGTCCAGATCCCGAGCGTCTGTTACATCCGAATCGGGTGATGGGGGACGCCGCATAGCCCACACCACCAAGCCGAGCAGGAGCAGAACGAGACCCAGACGCAAGCCGGTAAGCCAAAAAGGTACACTTACATCGAGCCAGGCAAAGACATCCCCCTGCGTGAAGATGTGCATGAGGAAGCCCGAAATTGACTGATTGTTAAAGGCGGGAATCCCACCGCCTCCCAGTTCTGATAGGACCACCTGGAAGTAAGCCAGATTGCCCTGCCAGCCAACCGTCAACAGGCTGACTAGCATGATTGCCAGACCGCCGACCAGCGCGCCTGCCACCACCCGCCACTGCCGGCGCCAGGCGAAGTAGAGCACAAACAGGACCGGATAGAACTTGAAAGGCACGATTAATCCCAGGGCAAGACCCGCGGCGAACGGCCGTTCGCGGTGCAGCAGCCAATAGCTCAGGCAGAAGCAGGCAAAGATCAGCGCGGTCACCTGCCCGTGCCAAAGGTTGCTCAACACCGGCTGAAATGTGAGCACCAGAAATGCAAACCATGCCAGCCGCCAGAACTTGAGCCGCGGAGAAAGATCAGACAGGCGGCGGGCGCTCCACAGCAGCCAGAAACAGGCCAGCGTCAGCAGGGCATTAACCGCCAGCCAGACGCGAGAGGCGGCTGGAAAATCGAGGCCTGCAAGAGGGCGAAATATCCACAGGTAAGCAGGCAGGTAGACCCAGCGCGTTGCATATGTGGACTGTGGGTAGAAGAACTCGTGGAAGTAATCGAGGAACGGCCCACTGGTGGCAAAGAAGCCGCCTGTCTCAGCATAATTGGTCAGGGGCTCCAGATCGCCCTGGGCCAACAAGCGTCCTGCCAGGTGATAGGGCACAAAGTCGATGCTGAACACCGGATCGTTCATCGTGTCCAGACCGTAGTACAAGAAGATAGCGATTGCAAAAGCGAGCAGCAGACCCATCGTCAGAGCCAGCGCCCTGGAATTCAACCTGTCTTCTATGTTTTCTCCCATTTTTCTAACTCCTCGTTGCTGTCAGAAACAGAGTTGAGTTTAATAATATCCAGATTTATCGTTTTCCATCCTGTTTTGATCTGATGGGGACAGTGTCTTTTCCCATACTCGAGACATTCTCGATACCTGCGCGGGATATCTGATTTATTCATATCCTTCGGGTCGTAGTAAATATCAGCGCCAATCTCCTCAAGCACATACGCTTTATATCGTGCTTCGAGTTCATCTTGCAGCATCCCTTTGACTTCTATGACGCGCACATCATAGTCGAGTTTTCTAAGTTCATCTCGAAGTGGTTGGTTTATGTATCCCGTGCATATTTCAAAGCGATGTGACCCGGGACTTGCACCAAACTGGTCGAGAAGTTGTATTGCCAGATCTGCGTACTTTTTCAGATAACGCCTGGTAAGAAAGTGATTTGGTGTGTCATCCCTGAAGTATTCAACAGGCACTTCAGCGGTCCGAACTTCCCTTTCATCAGACACGCCGACCATCACACCACACAAGGGAAACCCCCAGCCAGCGTCATCAATTCGCAATATTTGAAGGTCGGGAGGAATAAAGCTGTCATAATCTTCATCCAGCAACCTGTTTAGGACGTGCTTATCAACACAAACCAGGCTGTGACCTTTCTTTTTCCTGTTGTAGGTGTAAATTTTCACGTTCCATTTTTGCGTAATGCCCTTTTCTTCTACTCCGATATATGATGCAAGCAGGTAAGGATTGTTTTCAAACCTGCTCTTTACGAACCCTTTCTCCGAAGCACCCTTGAGCTTGTCTATGATTAAGTTGGTTTCTTCAGGCGTAAAGTAAGCTTTTTTGAGATTAATCTGCATGACTGTCTTGCCAATCTTTGTGCGGAAAATAAACAATTTCGAGATTCATTTCAACTACAATTGCCTATTTCCACATCTCGCTAACCAGGCGATGGTTTTAGGGCACAACCACCTGGACAGAGAAGGTCTTCAGCGGTTTCTCATCCTCCCAGGAGCGGTGGTATACCAGGTCGAGTGAGGTCTGACCGCTGTTCACGGCCTCAAAACGTAGGATTTGCACGCCTCCAACTCCGACATTTCCCGTATCCTCCGGCTCGAATTCCACCTCGCCCACCTGCCGCAGGACACCTTCATCCACTTCCGCGACTTCCCACGTGTAGCCGGTGGTCTTGTTGCCCTCCAGGCTGATGACCAGCGTCTGGTCGCTCTTGAGCTCGACCTGGCTGCCGTCGTCATCAGCGTCCAGATTTGCTTCCTTTGCTGAGCCGCAGGCGATAAGGGCTGTCAGCAGCAGACCGAATAGTACAATTACTCTAATTGCTTTTACCATGATTCAACCTCCTTAGATTATAGTTTTCCTGCCTGGTGGCAAACCGTCCGCGGGGTGCAAAATTGTGTAGCTGGTGAGACCAATTAATAATTGAGTACATCTATCTATCCCAGCGACCAAAAAGCAGGTTAAAATCTTTTACGCTGCCCATCAAATCATCGCTGGTCCTATCCGTCCAACAATTATCCCACGTTCAACCGAAAAATCCGTGTAAAAAACGATATTCCCCAAAAAAGGATCCTAAATGAATTTCGCAGACCGTGTCAACAACCTCGAACCCAAAGGCGCCTACCACATGCTCGCCAGGGCCCAGGCCATGGAGGCCGCCGGGCGGGAGGTCATCCACATGGAGATCGGTCAGCCCGACATTGCCACCTTCGATAATGTCGCCCAAGTTGGTATGAGAGCCATCCGTGAAGGGTACACGCGCTATACCCCCTCCGCCGGGACCCCGGAGTTGCGCCAGGCCATCGCCAAAGACGCCTCTCACCGGCGTGGCGTTGAAATCACACCCGAACAGGTGGTCGTCGGTCCGGGCGCTAAAACGGCGCTGTTCTTCCCCACGCTGGCTCTGGTACAGCCAGGCGACGAAGTTTTATACCCCGACCCAGGCTTTCCGACCTATGCGGCCATGATTGAAGTTGCAGGAGGAACGCCAGTGCCGGTCCCATTGGATGAAGAACATGGATTCTCTTTCGACCTGGGGGCCTTCGACCGCCTGGTGAGTTACCGCACGCGCCTGATCGTGATCAACTCGCCCAGCAACCCAACCGGCGGTGTGATGTCCCCCACCGCGCTCGAGCATATTGCGGGCGCCGCCGCGCAGCACGATATCTGGGTGCTGTCGGACGAAATCTACTCCCGCCTGGTATATGACAAACCCGCCGCCAGCATCATCACGCTGCCCGGCATGGCAGGACGAACCGTGATCTGCGATGGCTTTTCCAAAACATACGCCATGACCGGTTGGCGTCTGGGCTACGGTATCATGCCGCGGGACCTGGCAGAACGCGTGGGGCTGCTGCTCACACATTCGGTGGGCTGCACAGCGAGCTTTACGCAGGTCGCCGGTCTGGAAGCGATCAATGGCCCCCAAGAGCAAGTAGAAAAGGTGGCTGCCGAATACCAACGGCGGCGGGATGTTCTCGTCAATGGCTTAAATGAAATCCCCGGCGTGAAATGCCAGACGCCGGGCGGCGCCTTCTACGTTTTCCCCAACGTGAAAACCTTCGGTAAAAGTTCGGACTGGCTGGCAAATTTCCTACTGGAAGAAGCCGGCGTAGCCCTGCTGTCCGGAACCTCCTTCGGCGCCAACGGTGAGGGCTACCTGCGCCTGTGCTTCGCGAACCCGATGCGCAATATCCAGACAGCCCTGGAGCATATAGCCACCGCCTTAGGCCGGCTGGGTTAAAGTTTCGGCAGCTCGATCTTCTGCTGATTCTGGTATTTCCCTTTCTTGTCAGCGTACGATGTTTCGCACTCTTCATCGGCCTCGAAGAACAGCACCTGAGCGATGCCCTCATTGGCATAAATTTTGGCCGGCAGGGGCGTGGTGTTCGAAATTTCCAGCGTCACGAAGCCTTCCCACTCTGGCTCAAACGGCGTCACATTGACGATGATTCCGCAGCGGGCGTAGGTTGATTTTCCGAGACAGACCGTTAAGACCTTTCTGGGAATGCGAAAATATTCGATCGTGCGCGCCAGCACAAAGGAATTTGGCGGGATCACGCACACATCGCCCTTGAAATCCACCATCGACTGCGTGGTGAAGTTCTTCGGGTCCACGATGGCGGAATAGACGTTGGTAAAGATCTTGAACTCATCGGCCACGCGGATGTCATAACCGTATGATGAAACACCGTAAGAGATCACGCCATCGCGCACCTGGCTGTCGGCGAACGGTTCGATCATGCCGTGGTTTCTGGCCATATCACGTATCCAATGATCTGGTTTTAGTCCCATAAAGCCTCCAATAAAAAGTAAATATGAATGTCTCTTTCACCACCCGCTCGCTGAAAACACCGAATAAAGTAATTCCTCTCGCTCCACCGGGGTCATCGGGCGCGGGCGGGCGTAGTCGATAAACAGGATCGGCAGCAGCTCCGTGCTTATGTGGCGGCCTGCGTAAAATACATGCCGGTCGATGAAGCCCTGCCGCGTCGGGTAGCTCACCTCGAATTGATCGAAGAATAAATTCCCCAGACCGTAATGGATCAAGGAGCCTGAGATGAACTCGAACGCCTGCGGCTGGTGGGCCTGGCTGCCGCTGACGATCGACGCACCGGACTCAGCCATGGCGCGCGAATCCTTGATCTGCGGCTTTTGAGCATGGTACGTGTAGTACTCGAAATGCTGGAAGGTGACGACCGGCAGGTACCCCTCAGCCTGCAGGCGGGAGACCTCGTCCGCCATCCATGCCAGGTCGCAGGCCGCCGCGCCCGGTTGGTCCGCGCCTGCCTGGGCGAAGGACCCGCCCTTGGCATTGCAGCCGATGAAAGCCAGCCGGTTGCCGTTGTGCTCCAGCGTGATCGCCCGGCGCCCTTCACCCAGGTTCTCGCCGCCGCCGTAATACGGCCAGCCTCGCTCCCGGTACAGTTCCAGCGTGTAGTACATGGCCTCCGTCCCCCAATCGGCGAAGTGGTCGCCGGTCAGCTCCACGAGGTCGGTACCCACGTCCTCCAGCAGTGCGATATAACGCGGGTCGCTGCAGAAGCGCATGCCCTGCTGCACCGGGTCGGGATAAGGACAGTTTTTAGCGAAGGGTACCTCGTTGCTAATATGCGTCAGGTCCGCGGAACGCAGCCAATCGCGCACATCAATCCCCGGGTACAGCACGCCATTCTGCTCCATGGTATAAGCCGTGGCCCGCACCAGCGCCGTCACGCCGCTCATCGCCAGCACGGTCAAGCGCCCCGGATCCCGGTTGCCCCCAGGCAGCATCTCCTTTTCGGATGCGGCGCCGTACAGGGACATAAGCAGTTCTGCTGCCCTCTGGTCACCATTCAATGAGAGGGGAACGATCAACGCGTAGGATGCGGGGTCGAAATCGTTTCGGACAGGGGATTGGCCGTCGACCTCCAGCACTTTCCAGCCGGGTTCGACCGCTTCGAATGGCACGATCGCCCAGGACGGCCGCTGCTCCCAGGCCCGGTTGAGCAGCTCTTGGGATGGCAGCACCTGCACCGCGCCATCCGCAGCTTCCCCCCACAGCGCGCGCAGCATGTGATAAGTGCTTTCATCCATCAAGAGCGGTAAGCCCGCAAACGTACCCACCCACTCACCGCGCCAGTTGCGAATCAAATCGTCTGACGGCACGCCGTACTGGACGGTCGGGAAGGGCGCCACAAGCGCATAGATCCAATGACTGACCGGTCGGTCACCACTCGCCTCCAGGCGCAGGGAAGCATTATTCGTCTCCCAAATCGAGACTTCCGATGGAATATTCAACGCCTCGCGCAGCGCTGCCGGTAGCTGCGGGTCGACCCACATCGTCAACCGGTCCACCGGGGGGTCGGGTGTGGGTGAGGATAACGCTGTGGTAACTGCTGCGGAGGGGGCAGTGGCAGTCGGGGGTGCATGTTCGCCAGGCGTGATCTCAGCATCCGTCGGCTCAATCCCACCTGGTGTGGCCTGGAGCGGCGGGTTCTCCCCACCGGCTAAAGCCGTAAAAGTCGCCTCCAAACTGTCCAACGACAGCGGTTGGAAGGGGGTATATGTAGCCGTCGTCCCCAACGGTGGCAGCCCCAACCGATCCAGGTCCGGCGCTGCTGCTGGGAGCGAACAGCCACCCAGCATTAAGCCGAGGGGGATGAGCATAATTGCAAATCGAATAATTTTGCTACCCATCAACATTCACATCCAAAACCGTCAGCTGCCCCGGGAACACCTGCACCAGGTAGCGTTGCAGACCGTGATACGGGAACGAGACACGATACCAGCCCGCCGGCAGGTCGTTGATCGCAAAACTATCTCCCCAGGGCGGCTGTCCCAGCAGGTCATCTTCTTCGTAAGAATGGGTGTAAAACTCTTTACCGCTGGGTCTATCGGGACCCTCCGGCAGGTGCTGGATGACAACATTCTCGACTGCGATACTGTTCCCATATTGATCCACAATATAGCCCGCCAGGGCGCCCATCTGCCCGCTATCCGGATCGTCCCCCGGTATCAGCCACAGCTCGGGATTGCGTACGCTGTCGTACTTATTTTCGCCGAGCCGCACCTCGAAATGCAGGTGGCTGCCAGTCGCAGAGCCGGTCATACCTACCAGGCCGATCTCGTCTCCGGCTTTCACAATATCACCTTCTTGTACTTTCATCTCGGACAGGTGCGCGTAAAGCGTGAACACCGCCCCCCGGGCGCAGCGGAACTTACCCAGCTTATCATCCGGGACTTCGTGTTCGATGACCACCACGTTGCCGTAAAAATTTGGGTAAGGGCCGTACATGGTATTTGAGTCGTCACCGGCCACGCGCACCACGCCCTCTGCTGCCGCCAGCACCGAGGTGCCGGAGCCGTTCAAAAACTCCACGCCGTGATGCGGGTCGCGCCTGCCGCCCTGCGTGCTGCCGTAGCGGTAGCTGCGGTCTACGCTGCCGTTTCCCTCCGCCGCGATCGGGCGCGAGAACAGAAAACTGTCCGGATAAACGCAGAAATCCTGCGGGCATGGGGTGGGCGTTTGTGTTGGGGAGGGTGAAGGAGCCAGGGGAGTAGGGGATAAGGAAGTAGGAGTCATTGTATTCGTAACGCTGGGTGTAGTCTCCACCGCCGAATTCTCAGGTTCGTCCCTTATCTCTGGTGCGGCGTTTGTCGCTGAAATCTCCTGGGCAGGCGCAGCTGCGCTGACATCCACAGCTGGGGGGGGGTCACCCGGAACGCATCCCGCCACCGTGAGGGGGAAAATTAACAGGACGATCAACACCGCCAGGCGAAAGTGACGGGTTAGCCAGGGGGATGGTCTCATTCCAGAGTCAGGCCTCCCCGTTCGACCATATGAGACCTGATCTGCGCCTCCAACTCAGCGGCGCGTTTCTCAAATTCACCCAACTCGGCTAAAAATGCTTGTGCCGAATCTTCGTCGTCCAATCCAGGCACGTTGATACGCACATTGTAGCCCGCGCCGGTCAGTGCCGCGCGTGCCAGCGCCGCACCACTCGCCCCGTCGCTGATGGCGTTCAGGTTCCCCCTGGCGACAGCTTGCTCTGACAGCGACAATACTTCCACCGCCATACCGGCCACCTCCAGCGGCACCTGCGCTGCACCCAGCGTGGCCGTCTGGATGGCCAACGACCGTTTGGTCTTCTGCGCCTCATCATCCTTGGGCAGCCGGAAAGCGTCCATCACCGCAGTAAAGGCCGCCGCGTCGCGCTGCACGGCCGCCGTCAGGTCCGCCCGCAGCCTTTCCGCCCGTTCCAGCACGTCCTGCATTTGCGCCTTGACCTCAACGTATTTTTTCTTGCCGATCGTCAGTCGCGCCACCATGGCCACCAGCGCCGCACCGGCCGCGCCGCTGTAGGCCGCCGCCGAACCCCCGCCCGGCGTCGGTGTCCCTGCAGCCAGATCATCTAACAGGCTTCCAAAATCTGGCGAACCGCTTTCGCCTATATCCTCGTAAACCTCCTCCTGAGCTGCCGCCAGCTTATACTCCAATATCTGTTGCGGCTCGAATTGGTCCAGCTGGGTGTACCACTGCGCCGCATCCACCAACGCCTCTTGCGGGATCAGGCCTACCAGCTCGCTGTGGCTCACGTTCACGCCGTACCTGGCGGCCTCGCGCCGGATCATCTCCACCACCCGGGCCAGCGGTGTGCGGCGGAAATTGGTCAGGTTCATCGATACCTGCGCCTGGCCCTCCACCGACATGCCCAGAGCTTTCACGTAGCGTAAACCGCCCGACGAATGCCGCACAGCCTTAGCGATCTTACTGGCAATCTTGACATCCTCCGTGGTCAGGTACACGTTGAAAGCAATCAATGGCTGCCGCGCCCCAATCACGGTCGCGCCCGCCGGCCCAACTTCGGTTGGGCCGTAATCCGGTTCCCGCTTGGGGTCCATGCCCATCTCCAGCTTCAAGGCTTCGTATTCACCGCGCCGGATGTTTTCCAGGTTGCGTCTCTCAGGGCGCGTTGCCGCCTCTTCGTAAAGATACACCGGGATGCCCAGCTCATCGCCCACGCGCTGCCCCACGCGCTGCGCCATCTGCACGCACTCATCCATCGTCGCGCCGGCGATGGGCACGAACGGCACCACATCGGTCGCCCCAATGCGCGGGTGTTCGCCGCTGTGCCGGTCCAGGTTGATCAGCTCGGCCGCCCTGGCGATTGCCCGGTAGGCCGCCTGCTCCACGCTCTGCGGCGGGCCGACAAACGTCAGCACCGTGCGGTTGTGGTCCAGGTCGGAGTGCTGGCCTAACAGCGTCACGCCCTGCACTGAAATGATGGCTTGCCTGATCTGCGCCACCACTTCCGGGCGCCGGGCTTCGGAAAAATTGGGAATGCATTCGATGAGTTGGTTTGGCATGGTTAAGTGATCCGTAAAGAGTAAAGAGTGAAAAGTGATTAGTAAACAGTAATCAGTAGGCAGTTATCAGTCATCAGTTTCAATGTGTCGTGTATCGTCCTGTCATGGTATAAAGTTTTTTCAGCTTCCAAATTACGGGACAATTATACCCGTGGATGAGCTAAATAACACCTTGCTAGGGTTAATATTGGAATACAGAAAAAATTACCTGCTGCCACTATTTGTCGCTAGACATTATTTTACACGACCCTCTCATGGAGTTGTCCGCATTACCACCAACCCGTTTCAACGGGTTTTTCGTAGCAGCCCTGGAATTCATTCCGGGGCGGCTTGATTGAGCTTCATATACACTGTGCAACTGATGTTTTTCGGATCAGAGTTCATTTCCTGTACCTCATGGTAATATTAGCTCAGAGGTACATTCCTGGGCTGCCAGCTGTACAGCGGATTTAAGCTCAATTTCCTGAGCTGGACATCAAATTTCACACCAGGAATACCAGGGCATTATATCTATCATCACATACCCCACCCCATTTTAGAACACACAAAATGACCGTTAACCCCGCCCTTCAACCACCCCTCGCCTATACCTGGCGTTCCATTCAACAAAGCGACATACGCACCATTCAAAAGATGCTGGCCGCTAACAACGAAATCGAAAAGACCAAAGCCGCCCCTTCCAAGGAGCGCATCGGACGCATTCTCGGCATGCTGGGCGACCAGGAAACGATCCACTTTGTCAAGCTGCTAAATTAATAAACGGAAGGTAAAACGATGGACACATTTATACGTGGAATACCGAAAGTAGAGCTGCACATTCACATCGAGGGTTCATTTGAGCCCGAGCTGATGTTTGAGATCGCTGAACGCAACGCGGTACCTCTAAAGTTCAATTCGGTCGAAGAAGTGCGGCAGGCCTATCAATTTACCGATCTGCAGTCCTTCCTGGACATCTACTACGAAAGTGCACGCGTGCTGCTTTATGAGGGCGACTTTTACGACCTGACCTGGGCCTATCTCCAAAAGGTGCATTCGCAAAATGTGCGGCACACCGAGATATTCTTTGACCCCCAGACACACACCGGAAGAGGCATCCCATTTGATACGGTGATCACCGGCATCCATCGCGCGCTGGAAGATGCT
>Ga0209013_10004829_pt1 | contig 11735 bp, 14 predicted proteins | sample Cruoilmetagenom2_FD_187291 | JGI IMG/M metagenome (GOLD analysis project Ga0209013, IMG submission 187291) | Oil polluted marine microbial communities from Coal Oil Point, Santa Barbara, California, USA - Sample 2 (SPAdes) (version 2) | ecosystem: Environmental > Aquatic > Marine > Oil seeps ...
GAACCTACCTTTGAGTTCGAAGTCGAAAGATTTTCGCGGCGACAGTCGTTAACATGTAAGAGTGTGAAGCTTTGCTTCAAATGAGGGTGGTACCGCCAGTAATTTGGTCCCTTATTTGTAGCAGGGCTTTTTTTATTCTAATTAAGGGGTGTCTCACATGAAAAAAGAATTTGTACAAAGTGTAACAGCGATGGATGATGATTTTGCTCAATGGTTTACAGATGTCGTAACAAAGGCAGAACTGGCCGATTATTCAAGTGTTCGTGGCTCGATGATCATTCGTCCTTATGGCTATGCGATTTGGGATAATGTGAAAAATGCGCTGGATGCCCGCATCAAAGCGACTGGTCATGAAAATGTGTATATGCCACTTTTCATTCCTGAATCTTTATTACAAAAAGAGAAAGATCATATTGAAGGATTTGCACCTGAAGTAGCATGGGTTACGCATGGCGGTAATGAAAAACTTGCAGAACGTTTATGTGTACGTCCAACTTCAGAAGTCTTATTTTGCGAGCATTTCAGTAACATTATTCACTCGTACCGTGACTTACCTAAACTTTATAATCAATGGTCCAATGTCGTGCGTTGGGAGAAAACGACACGCCCATTTCTTCGCACTTTAGAATTTCTTTGGCAAGAAGGACATACCGCACATGCCACTGACGAGGATGCACAAGTTGAAACGATTCGTATGTTAGATGAATACGCTCGACTTTGTGAGGAATGGTTGGCAATTCCTGTTGTTAAAGGCCAGAAAACAGACAAAGAGAAGTTTGCCGGTGCCAAATCCACCTATACTATTGAAACATTAATGCACGACGGGAAAGCCTTGCAATCCGGAACTTCTCATCATTTTGGGGATGGCTTTGCACGTGCTTTTGATATTAAGTACCTAGATAAAGAAGGTAAACAACAGTACGTTCATCAAACCTCATGGGGATTCACTACTCGCATTATCGGTGCCCTCATTATGGTGCATGGTGATGATCGAGGACTAGTCATGCCACCAAAAATTGCACCGACACAGGTGATGATTGTGCCAATCGCTCAACATAAAGAAGGTGTTTTGGATTACGCATATGAGTTGAAAGATCGTTTAGATAGTGTAGTGCGAATTGGAATCGATGGTAGCGATAAAAAACCAGGTTGGAAATTTAACGAGTATGAAATGAAAGGCATTCCAGTTCGTTTAGAAGTAGGACCAAAAGATATCGAGCAAGGGCATGTCGTGCTTGCTCGCCGTGATACGGGTAAAAAAACCATTGTCCCTGTTGATGATTTGGAAACGAAGCTTCCTGCATTGCTTGAAGAGATACAAAGCGATCTATTCCATAAAGCTTTGACACATCGTGAAGCACATACTTCCATTGCTGTTACATTTGATGAATTCAAGACGGTGTTAGTTGAAAACCCAGGTTTTGTGAAGGCTATGTGGTGCGGGGATGTTGTATGTGAAGAGTTTATCAAAGAAGAAACTTCTGCAACGTCACGTTGCATTCCTTTTGAACAGGAAAAGTTGAGTGATACATGTGTTTGCTGTGAAAAACCAGCAGACACAATGGTTTATTGGGCAAAAGCATATTGAAATTGTGAAAAGTCTTCCCTCCATTAATGGGGGAAGACTTTTTTGGTGTTTTTCGGTCTCATTTGATCAACTTTTGTGCTGACTGGATCAACTATTGCCCTAACTTGATCAACTCACCTATTCACCCTAATCTTTAGCAACTTCCCTAATGCACATTCACCATAAGTCCCTTCAAAAACTTCGCATCTTCTGGATAGCTCATCTCCAACTGATCTAATTCATCAATAGATTTCCATGCGATTTCTAGTATGAGTTCATCTGGATCTTGTATAGTTAATTCTCCGCTTACAACTTTCACTTGAAAATACTGCAACTCAAATTGAATGCCATATTGCTCATTCAAGCCTTTTTTGTCTTGAAGTTTTGATATGACTTCGACTTTCAATCCGGTCTCTTCTTCAAACTCTCGTATACAACACTCTTCAAACGTCTCGTTGTCCTCTAATCCACCTGAAGGGACAGTCCATTTCGGATCTTCGTCATGAGCCGCTTGCAAGACCATTAATAGTTGATTGTTTTCATTAATGCACACGCCTGCTGCACCTTTCCATTGGAACATCTATATTCCCCCCTTTACTGATTTTAAACCTACTCTTAATTTCTCAATGGTCTCTAGCACAATTGCCCGATCTTGCTCGCTGTTCATTTCATTACGTGCATGACGCAGCACCGGCCTCAAGGATTCGACAGAGTGTCCGTAATCTTTCATCCAGTCATACCTTGGCACCATCCATGTATGAAAATGATGTGTGGTGTCTTCATTGTAAAAGTAATAGACATGTTCAATCCCAAGTACTTCACGCTGCACTTTTCGAATTTTCGTTAAAGTTTTTATGTAATCCATTTGTTCTTCTTCCGTCAATTCGTCAAAGCTTATAAAGTGACGCTTCGATGCGAGAATAACCAATCCTTGAATAGGATAGGCAACATCTTGATGGGCATGAAAATAGTCTGTTTCGTAGATGACCCCACCCTGTGGTTCAATCAACCCACTTGTCAATGCACAACTGAGACATTCCACTTCCGCGATTTGACCATTTGATAACGTGATCGTTCTCATGAAGTTCCCCCATCCTAATGTTCATAAATCATTTTGCGTGTCATGCCACCATCTACAACTAAATTGATGCCTGTAACAAAATTGTTTTGGGAATCCGTTAAATAAAGACATGCTTTTGCTATATCTGAAGGTTTCCCTACCCGTCCCGATAAGTGTTGTTCGTGGTCAATATCTCGAAGGTCACTATAATCGCCCGTCTCAATCCAACCTGGAGAAATCGCATTTACTGTTATTTGATGTTCTGCTAGAGATGTTGCTAAAGCATGCGTGATTGCCACAATCCCTCCTTTTGTTGCGGCGTATGCTTCTGAATTTGGTTCAGACATAGTTGCTCGTGTTGAAGCGATATTGACGATGGAGCCACCGTTTTCTTGATTTTTCATTAGCATAGCCACTTCACGGGAACATAAGAAAACACTTCTTAAATTGGTATTAATCACGTCATCCCATTCAGCAATCGTTAACTCGAAGAGCGGTTTAAAATCACTCTTCCCCGCGTTATTGATCAGAATATCGATCCGTCCAAATTTGTCCATGGTTTGCTTGATTAAGTTTTTAATGTCTTCTTCCACTCGCACATCCGTTTTAATAAACAAACTTCCTACTAGCTGTTTACTTACTTCTTCGCCTAATTTTTCATTGATATCAGCAAGTACTACTTGTGCTCCTCTAGCTACATAGGCTTCTGCAATGCCACGGCCGATTCCGCGAGAAGCACCTGTCACAATGACGACTTCTGTTTGCTTCATTCATGAACTCCCCTTCCAATATGTTAACAAGTTCACCACTCGAAAATCATATTTCAACATTCACTCACGGTTCTAAAAATTCTTACAATAGTCGTTTTTTAATATGATACCATTTTAATTTGCAATGGCTTTGTAATTCTCCATTCATATCCAAAAATAAAAGACTGCCCCGAAATCAATCGAGACAGTCTCTTCATTATTCTAAATCTGGAATCACTAATTCTTTGACAGGCAAGAACAATTCACCTGTATTCAAATAAGTGATGTTGATTGAATCTCCAGCCTGTAAATAGATTGCAAGTGGGGAAACTTCAGTTGATACCAGATAGTTCGTTCCGTCTTCCAGCCTAAACGTCACGAGCGTAAAATCACCAACCCGTTCTTTATAAACACGTTGAACTTTCCCAATCATTTTCACTTCGTCAGCGTCCGAACTTCCATCTACACTGCTGCCACCACGTTGCAATGCAGTTTTGTATAACTTCAATGCTTCATTCGGTGTATTTGCAAAAGCAGATATTTCAGGGTTTGCCGCAGATACAATAAAGTAGTTTTGCAAGAACCCATTGGCATCAAGTACAGGCGTTAACCAACTTGCTTCACCATAAAAGTTATACAAGATCGGCATTTCGCCAGACCATTTTTTCTCGATGAATTTCTTTTCAATAATTTGCAAAGTACCTTGGGAGTCCATATATGATTCTTCCAAGTTCCCAGTATAATACGTCGCTGCACCTGTTCTGGCGTTTGTCAATGAATAGCCAAGCATGGAGTCTACGCCTTCTTTAGGACTTGTGAAATCTGTAAAGTAAAACATGATTCCATCCTCATTGAAAACCGGACTAACATTCGCTTCCGTTCCTTCATCAGATGGAAGTCTTACATCTTTTTTACCAAATAGACTATTCCAAAAACCATGGATATAATTTCCGAAATAACTATTTTGCAAACTCACTACGTCTGGCGAAATGGCACCATCAATGAAATCAGGTACTTCTTCCAGACCATATGTTTTAATAGCACCAGATTGCGGATCAACCACTGCTACGCCCGTCACTTCAAAACCGTTTCGTCCAGAAACAAAATGACCGAATGAGCGAAGATAATGCGGCTTTCCTTCGTCATCAATTTCAAGTTGCATGTCTCCACGGAAAATAATTTCGGGCATTTCCAGGCGTAAATGACGCTCCACATTTTTTTGGAAGAATGAAGATGGTGTATACGTCATTTCTGCATCAATAAATTTTGGATTGTCCGAGGAATCTGTTGCACTCATCGTGAAATAACCAGGAGTTGTATCCCCATTCATCCATTTAAAGAATCCAGAGAACTCGACAGGTGCAATATAGACAAATTCATCATTCACTTTTTGTATTTGCAAACTTCCCAATTCATAATAACTGGTATTCGGAACTTGCCCGAATGCTTTTTTCATTTTATTACGTACAAATTTCGGTGGTACGCTTGCCGGTGTTTTTGTTTCATCAAATGCTTCAATTTCAATTTCCTGTTTCATTTGTGCAGAATCAAATTTATCATTTGCGTTAAATAGGGGTGCACTCAATAAATATACCCCAAATACTAAAGAAGCTAGAAACAGCAGTCCTTTTACCATTCGCTCTTTACCTGTAGATGTGAATGTACCTATACCTGTGGCAATAATGGCTAATGGCCAAAGTGCGGATAGATTTCGATCTATGTTGGTTACATAATAGAGAATAAAAAGTATGATCATTAAGACGACAGCTGTACCGATTAATCCAGATAAGAGACCTTTACGTTTTTCCTTAGGTGAAGTCAGCGGCATAATAAAAAGTGCAGCAACTATGGAAACGACTAAACTATAAAGAATCGTTAATCCCATGTAAATTCCTCATTTCTTTTGGTGTTGTTCTTTAAATACGAGTGAGTTTGAGAAAAGTTTCATTGAAATTGTAGAAGAGACCTTCCTATAATCAAAAAAAGTGACTGCTAACTCGTAGCAATCACTTTTTGAATGTAGTTTATGAAGTTGTTTGCAGCAATGCCGCGTACATCTTCCTCTGAAAAATGGTCTCTTAAAGACTGGACCACACGTTGCGTATCGCCAGCATCCTTTAGCTCTTCGACAAACACCGATATTCCATCAAAATCAGAACCTAAACCTAGATGTTGAACACCTACTAAATTTGCAAAGTGTTTAATATGTGCAATCAGGTCATCCAGTTTCACCGCTTCCCCACCAACCTTAATAAAATGGGGATAGTAGACTACGTGAATATGACCACCTGCATCCACTAAAGCTTTTGCTTGTTCGTCAGATAAATTTCGTGGATGGTCACATAAACTACGTGCATTGGAATGACTCGCCACAAGATGTTTAGCGACCTTTATGACATCCCAAAAAGACTGTTCGTTTAAATGAGAGACATCCACTAAAATATTGCGTTCATTTAACACATCCAAGACTTGACGACCAAAATCTGTTAACCCTAAATGAGGTGCTTCATCCGCTCCATGAGCAACAGCATTTGCAGGATTCCAAGTTAGCCCTACAAGTTTTACTCCTGCATCTAGCAAAGCATGCAGTTTACTCACGTCTTCCCCGATTGCATCTGCACCTTCAAGTGTCAGCACAGCACCAATTTCACCTTCAGCGAGTTTGTCTAGTTGTGACCAATCCGTTATATGAACCATCTCTGGATTTGGAGCTAATATTTTGGTATGGAACAATTCAATTTGACGGAGTGCAGCCATAAATTTGTCTTTTTTAGGGATTTCAGGTGAAATGAATATTGCAAAAAACTGAACATGAACCTCACCGGCAATAAGTCTCATTTTATTTGCTTGAAGCATATCAGCATTATCATATGAAAACGGTTTTTCCATCTCCGCTAATTTGTATAACACGTCACAATGTAGATCGATGACTTTCATATCGCACCTCCAATTTGTCGAATTGCGTTCAGGACTTGTTCCATATATCCTATTCCGTGTGGTACAAAGTCATTTAGTTTTACAGTTATTTGAGCAATGTTTGCATCACTCGAAATGCATTTCAAGATAATATGGTCAATCTGCTGCTCATATAATTTTGTTACTTCAGAAAGTGCGGCTGCGTAGATACCCGCTACTTCTTCTTGCTGTAATCGAAAAGGTAGATTTTCAGTTTTCATTATATATAAATATGTATGTGCAAATTCATTATCAATAAATTCAGCATTAAAAATACGGTCTTTAACAATCCCGATTGAATGGAGATCATTCATGCTAAGGTTAATACCTAGCTCTTCTTTCACTTCACGAATTCCATCATTCACCGTTTCATTAGCAAGAAGATGCCCCGCTGCCGTGATGTCGAACAGGTTTGGAAAATCTTTTTTCAAATTGCTTCTTTGTTGGAAATATATTTGAGGCAAGCCCTTCTCAAAATGGACAAACCAGCAATGAAATGTCTCATGCCAAAGACCTTTCTTATGAACAAATTCCCTTGAGTTCTCACCAGTCTTTTGATGTTTTTCATCAAAAGTTGCGAGTAGTTCTGTTTCCACGTTTGATCACCACGTTTGATTTAATTTGTCCTTATAATAGTGAATTGCTCTCGTGTAGTTTTCGATATCTTTATTTTGAGCTGTGGTAGCTATTACAAGTAATAATGTCTCCATGGTGCGATCATGCTCTTTAAGGTTATGTAATGTCATTGCATAAAACACACGTAATGCCTGATTATCGGGAAATTCAACCATCCCTTTTTCAAACACTGCACGTGATTTAGTGTATTGCCCAATTACCCGATAGGTACTCCCCAAACCTATAAAGGCTCCTTCACGTTCCCGTCCGACTAATCCATTCGCCAAAGCCTGTTCGTAATAAGGAGCCGCTTCTGTCTCTAATCCCTGTGCATCGCAAGACCATGCATAATGGTACAAAGTTGTAGGGTTATGGGGGTCTTCTTTTAATAAATCTCTTAATAACTCCAGTGCTTCTGCAGCATGCCCATTCTCCCGCAATTGAATTGCCTGTTCGAGATTCATTCTATCCCCCCCATTCCAAACTCATATATATTTCATCCACGTATATATCCCCAGATTTCATCGCATTCGTTTCGTGACCGAATTTCTGAAAACCCGCTTGTTCATATAATCGGATTGCTGGTTCGTTGGTTGCTACAACTGTTAAATTGATTTTTTCTACATGTGGCAATTGCTTGGCATGCTCAATAATTGCTTGTAAAAGAGCCATCCCAATTTTTCTCCCCCGTACTCTTGGTGTGACGTAAACAGCGAGTAAGTTTACACGATGACGCAACTTAATTGCCCCCTCACTTGATAGGGTCATCATGCCTACTAGTTCGTTTTCAATGAATGCACCCTGAGTTGAACTGCCTTCTGCATTTAAATTGTTAGCTACTCTTTTTAATGGGTCCACTCTAGTAATGGCATCTTCATATGTAGTTGCAAAAGCTTCCGGATTTTGTTGTAGAGCTTCGAGTCTGAGTTCCCAGTAAGCTTCAGCATCTTGACCTGTTAATTGACGAATTTCCACGTAACAACCCTCTATTCTATTGGTAGGGATTTTTTTTGCATCCACATGGCAATTGCTCGCTCATCTGAACGACCGATTGATGAAAGTGTTTCAATCACTAGCTCCACTCTCTCTTTTGAATGATTCTGACTTAACTTCGCCTTCCCTTCAATCGAATCAATAGAAATAGTAAAGCCAATAACCCCCTTAGACCATGCTGTAATATAAGTGGAATCCACTTCATCAAAGAATAATCACTCGCCGGATCTTCATATTTTTCCGTTAACGCCACCATTGACTGCCAAAGGCGTGGATCTTCCCCTTTTAGAAGTTGGACTCTTCCTTTCACATGAACCGTTACATAATTCCAGGTAGGAACCGTTTCTTGTGTTTCATACCATAAAGGGGAAATGTAACAATGGGGACCTTAAAATATCACTAATATTTCTTGGCCTTCTAGATCGACCCACTGACTGTTTGCTGTCGCAAAATGACCTATGAGTTCCGTTTTATCCTCGCTTAACAGCAACGGGAGATGCGTAGCCGTTAACGACCCCTGATGGAGTGAAGTAAGAGTCGCAAAACCATTGGTCATTATGACTTCATGCATCTCTACTAAACTATCTATTTTAAAATATGTCGGGATGTATATTCTCAAAACCTACTTTCTCAAAAACTTTATTCCATTCACGATCCTAAGTATCGCGTAGATAATTGCGTTTCTTTATCTTTATCCACACGATAGCCATAAGCTTCGGGACGAGAGCTGACGATATGTTGCAACTCCCCATCAATAAAGTGGAGTGCCACACCATCATCTGCTGCAAATCCACTTCCAAGACTTCCATTTTGAATGAAAGCTTGATAAGCCGGTCTTCGATTTTCTTCCCCGTCATAATGTGGGCAATGACTGCCTCGAAGAATACCTAGACAAGAAATCGGTTCAAGACCAGACCCATAAGAATCCGTCACACCTTGGTCAAACCAACAAAGTGAACCTGCACTCAATCCAGCAAGAATGGTTCCTTTGTCATAAGCTTGTCGAATGGCTACATCCAGTTCCCATTCGCGCCAAAGGGCCATTAAATTTTTGGTATTTCCACCGCCAACATATAAAATGTCCTGTTCCTGGATGAATTTATTGATATCCCGTGTATGTGGATTAAACAACGAAAGATGCGAAGGTTCACAGTTCTCCTTGTTGAAGAAATTATAAAATTGCTCAATATATCCTTCTGCATCACCACTAGCTGTACCGATAAAACAAATTTTAGGTTTCTTCTTTGCTGATTGTTTCAAAATATATCGATCCAGCAAAGGATTCTCCGGCTCCATGGAGAAACCGCCACCACCTAAAGCAAGTACTTGTCTCATTTCGTCATCCTCCTATTTGAATTTATTTTTATTCAAAACTATCGTGATGAGTTCATCCAATGAACCAGTACAAATTGTTATTTCCGGCAGGTGATAAAATGTACTTGTTGTTGGTACATTCATCACTTCTCCGCTTGAATCGTGTAAAAATATTTTCTTTTTCGTTGCAATAGCCATTCCAAGCTCAATATGCGTGCCTTTTCCACCTGGTAGCAGAATCACCACTACGTCCGCTGCACCAACAGCTTGTTTTTCCAGCATCCCAATCGTTCGTAGTTCTTCGAGCGAGCTCACCAATTCATTTTGAGTCCAATCATAAGTATGATCCCATCCAGATTGCTTGAGTTTACCAGCCACAGTCCTGACAGCTTCTTTATTTTTTAATCCAGATCCAATATAAAACTTCATATCTTTTCCGCCTTGTTTTTCAAGATAAAATGTCACATACGCGACCAACTTGGCCATCTTCTAAACGGACTTTAATGCCATGAGGATGTCGGGCTGAATTCGTAAGTAGATCTTTAACAATCCCTTTTGTCTTAACACCCGTCCGTTGATCTTTCTTTAAAATAATATGTACTTCCAACCCAGGTTTCACATCTGCACGGTTTTGACCATTTGCCATTTGTCGTCACCCTTTCATTTTTTTATTTTAGCATGATAAAATCACAAATGGCACCAATAGGGTACCAAATTTCCAACGATATTAGACTAGTCAATTAATTTCCCAAACAAAAAACTGCGCCATGACAAATCCTTATGTCATGGCGCAGTTTTTGATGGGAGCTTACTCGAAATATGTCTCTAAATCATCAAGCATCAATTCTGCAGCTAAGTAACCACCTGCTGTATTCCAGATGACATCGTCCACTTTAAATACCTTTTTAGCTTTTGCAACTTCAAGGTTTTGGAACAATGGATCATTTATCCACTCTTCTTCTAATTTTGTTGCTTCTTTATCGCCAGTTTCATACGTGAAGTAGAATAAAATGTCCCCATCCATTGCAGGAATACGTTCTTTCGTGACACCTTTTTCTGCGAAATCAGGTAAATCTTGCTCAGCAGGGCGTGCAAAACCAAGTTGCTCCAAAATTACACCCGAGAATGAATCTTTGTGGTAAATGCGAACATCTCCGGCCATAAAGCGAACCATCGATACTTTTTGCTGTGTCTTCTCTCCTAGAGTTGCTTTTATATCTTCAATGCGTTTATTGTACGCATCCAATTTTTCTTGCCCTACATCTTCTTTGTTAATTGCTTTTGAGTACAGTTTAAAATTTTCTTGCCAATCTCCTCTTAATGTTTCAGCGAAGACTGTTGGAGCGATTTTGCTTAACTGATCGTACACTTTTTCCTGACGCATTTTGTTTCCTATGATTAAGTCCGGTTTCAATGCAGCAATCGATTCCAATGAAGGTTCTGATTCAGTTCCTACTGATTTTGTATCTTTTAACTGATCAGCAGTATGTTTGTACCATGTATCTCCTGTAAATGCTTCGACAGCTCCCACAGGTATTATTCCCATCGCCAGTACTGCTTCCACACCTTCATTTGTTAACACAACAATACGTTTCGGTTCACCTTTGATCGTTGTTTCCCCCATTGCATGTGTAACTGTGTAACTTTCCTCTTTTGCTTTATCTTCACCACTTGTCGTAGTTTTTTCTGCTGTTTTGCCACAAGCTGCTAAAAAGATCAGCATGAAAGCTATCAAAATAAGACTAATATTCTTCATATTATTTTCCCCTTTACATCACTTAATTGAGAATGAAAATCATTTACAATTAGTACTCTATATGCTACGATTTTATTTGTCAACAAACTCTTAAAATAAATGATTCAGAGGTCGCCTATGTTACATACAAATACCACCCGTGGATGGGGAGTTGTTATTGGAACCCTACTCATCCTTTTTCTCATGAGTGCAAGCTTGGTATACGGTTACACAGATACAACATGGATTGACGCCTATTCGGCTTTCTTTGATCCAACTTCTTCAAATGAACATCTCATCATTCGTGATGTTCGGTTTCCACGTGCTGTGATTGCAGCCTTCGTCGGTGCATGTCTTGGTGTCTCCGGTGCAATCATGCAGTCCATCACAAGAAATCCACTCTCATCACCCAGTATTCTCGGTGTGAATGCCGGCGCGAGCTTTTTTGTAGTGGTAGGGGTCGTTTTTTTGTCTGTGCAAAGCCTCCAATCTTATATGTGGCTTAGTTTCGCAGGGGCAACATTTGCTTTTTTGTTGGTATTCATCCTGAGCAGTACTGGTCGCGAGGGGCTTACGCCTCTTAAACTGACTTTGGCTGGATCGGCCATTACCGCATTATTTGCATCGTTTACTCAAGGCCTTCTTGTACTGAATGAAACGGCTCTCGACCAAGTATTGTTCTGGCTAGCTGGTTCAGTGGCTAATCGACCGCTTGATTTATTGATCAATGCATTGCCATACATATTA